>Ga0209802_1000240_pt1 | contig 41480 bp, 39 predicted proteins | sample GraSoiAngelo_129_FD_185886 | JGI IMG/M metagenome (GOLD analysis project Ga0209802, IMG submission 185886) | Grasslands soil microbial communities from the Angelo Coastal Reserve, California, USA - 14_0927_12_40cm (SPAdes) (version 2) | ecosystem: Environmental > Terrestrial > Soil > Grasslands ...
TGTCGCTCGAAGCCCTCGCAGTCCCAGCGGACACGAGCTTCGTACGTCAGGTAGCGCAGGTCTTTCAAGGAAAAGCGCTCGGCGTAACTGATCCAATGGTCTTGATCGATGTACTGCCGCTTCTCCCGACCTGTTCGCTGAGGTGACAGATCACCGCCGTCGCCTGGTAGCCGATCTGGCCGGCGCTCAACGCCTCAGCGATCCCGGGCAGGTTGCGCAGCTGCTCGCCGACGCAGAGTCGATCCGCCGCGGTGGTCTTGGACATCTGGCATTGCGCCGCCACCCAGGAGCAAGCACTCTGTCCAGCAAGAAGATGATCGCCACGCTTCCTGGCCGCCGCCACGACGCGGCAGAGCTTGCCCTGTAATCGGTCGATGGCGGCGCTCAGGCGTCTGGTATCAACGAAATCATCGTCGGCTTCGCGATCGAAATCGGCGATCGCAGTCTCGAGCGTCCTGAGTTCAGCCGACATGCTGACATTATACGAACTTTCGTTTGATATGTCCAGTTTTGACCAGTAAATTTATATTCACCCAATCGCTGCCTCGTGACACCCAGACCCGCTCCCTCGCCCCCTTCACGGTCCCTTTCCGATACGTTCTAACTAAGGTGGCGCCCACACTCGGCCTCCCCGCCCACATTTCCGCCTGCCTGTTCGACCTGGACGGCGTCATCACCCAGACCGCCAAGGTCCACGCCCAGGCCTGGAAGCAAACCTTCGACGAGTTCCGCATCCCCTTCGAGATCGTTCCCGACTACGCCGACTATGTCGACGGCAAACCCCGCGCCGACGGCGTCCAGTCGGTCCTGACAGCCCGCGGCATCGAGGCGACCCCTGAGCTGGTAGCAGACATCGCGAGCAAGAAGGACCAGCACTTCCTCGACCTCATCCACCGCGACGGAGTCGAGACCTACGAGAGCTCCGTCAGCTACATCCGCCAGGCGCGCGCCGCAGGTATGAAGCTGGCAGTCGTCTCCTCGAGCAAACACACGACCGAAGTCCTAAGTGCCGCGGCTTTAGATAGCGACTTCGACGCCCAGGTCGATGGCAACCTTGCCGAACGCGAACACCTTCCCGGCAAGCCCGCTCCCGACACCTACCTCGCGGCAGCCACGATGCTTCAGACCCTGCCCGCCAACGCGGCCGTCTACGAAGACGCCCTCGCCGGCGTCGAGGCCGGCCGGGCTGGGCGCTTTGGGCTGGTGGTCGGCATCGACCGCGCCGGCCAGGCCGATGCGCTGCGCGCGCACGGAGCGGATATCGTCGTGCAGGACCTTGCCCAGCTCATGAATTCGTGAATTGATGCGAAAACCCGACCGCTCCAGCCCCGAGCCGTGGGTCGTGCGCGAGACCAAAGTCGACCTGGCGCAGCTCGGGAGGTCGGAGTCCATCTTCGCCCTGTCCAATGGCCACATCGGCTGGCGGGCCAATCTCGACGAAGGCGAGCCACACGCCATCTCGGGCTCCTACCTCAACGCCGTCTACGAAGAGGTGCCTCTCCCCTACGCCGAGGAGGCGTTCGGGTATCCAGAAGCCGGCCAGGCGATCGTCAACGTGACAAACGGCAAGATCATCCGCCTGCTGGTCGACGACGAGCCCTTTGACATTCGCTACGGCGATCTGATCTTCCACGAGCGCGTGCTCGACCTCAAGGCCGGCGTGCTGGCACGTACGGTCGAGTGGGAATCGCCGACGCATCGTCGGGTCCGGGTCCGCTCGACCCGCCTGGTCTCGCTCGTTCATCGCGCGGTGGCCGCGATCCGCTATGAGGTCGAGCCGGTGGGATCGACCGTCGACCTCGTCCTGCAGTCGGAGATGGTGGCCAACGAGCCGGTGCTGGGCAAGGACGAGGCCGATCCCCGCTCGGGCACCCTCATCGAGAGCCCCCTCGAGGCGGAGTTCTCCGCCACCAGCGAACGCGGAGCCGTGCTCATCCACAGCACCAGGCACAGCAAGCTGCGCATCGCGGCGGCGATGGATCACATCGCGCGCGGACCCCGCGGCACAGAGACGAGGACCGAAGCGCACCCCGACGACGCCCGCTTCACGGTGACATCGAAACTCGCGAGCGGGCAGCGGCTGACACTCGTGAAGTTCGTAGCCTACGGCTGGTCGAGCGTCCGCACGGTGCCGGCGCTGCGCTCCCAGGTGGAAGGCGCCCTCGCGACGGCGAGCGAGCACGGCTGGGACGGCCTAGCACGTGCTCAGCGAAAGTACCTCGCCGACTTCTGGTCACGCGCGGACGTCGAGCTCGAGGGCGACGACGAGGTCCAACAGGGGATTCGTTTCGCGATGTTCCATGTGCTCCAGGCGGCCGCCCGGGCGGAACAGCGCGCGATACCGGCGAAGGGTCTTACCGGACCTGGGTACGACGGCCACACGTTCTGGGACACCGAGACGTTCGTGCTCCCTGTCCTGACATACACGGCGCCGGAGACCGTGCCGGACGCCCTGCGATGGAGGCACTCGATCCTGGACGGAGCGCGCCAGCGCGCGAGCGACCTCGGCTTGAATGGGGCCGCCTTCCCGTGGCGGACCATTCACGGGGAGGAATGCTCAGGCTACTGGCCGGCGTCCACGGCCGCGTTTCACATCAACGCCGATATCGCCGACGCGGTGCTCCGCTACATGTCAGCCACCGAAGATGTCGCGTTCGAGCGGAAGTTCGGAGTCGAGCTGCTGGTCGAGACCGCACGCCTTTGGGCGTCGGTGGGTCATCACGACCGGGGCGGCGAGTTTCGCATCGACGGCGTGACGGGTCCGGATGAGTACAGCGCCCTCGCCGACAACAACCTGTACACGAACCTCATGGCGCAGCGAAACCTGAAGGCAGCAGCGGACGCCGCCGAGCGGCACAAGGGCATCGCCAGGCGCCTGAAAGTCACACGAGCCGAGATCCGGGCCTGGCGATCAGCCGCCAAGAACATCTACATCCCCTACGAGCCCGAGCTGGGGATCCACAAGCAGGCGAGCCAGTTCACGGACCACGAGCATTGGGACTTCGAGCACACCCGCCCCGACCAGTACCCGCTGTTCCTCCACTTCTCCTACTTCGAGCTGTACCGAAAACAGGTCATCAAGCAGGCCGACCTCGTGCTCGCGATGCACCTGCGCGGAGACGCGTTCACCGCTGAGCAGAAGGCTCGGAACTTCGCGTACTACGAGGCCATGACCGTGCGCGACTCCTCACTTTCCTCGTGCACGCAGTCGATCATCGCGGCCGAGGTGGGACACGTCCAGCTTGCGCACGACTACCTGGGCGAGGCGGCCCTGATGGACATCAACGACCTCGAGCACAACGTGCGCGACGGCGTGCACATGGGCTCACTCGCCGGGGCATGGCTCGCCGCGGTGCACGGGCTCGGCGGCATGCGACACCACGGCGAGTCGTTGGGATTCCGCCCGCGCCTGCCTCGAGCGATTCGCAAGTTGACCTTTCGGGTCATCTTTCTGGGACGCCTACTCAAAGTGAGCTTCGACCACCGACAGGCGACGTACAGCCTGGTCCGCGGCCGGCCCATCACATTCGACCACTATGGCAAGGCGATGCGACTCGTGCCCGGTCGTTCCGCAGTGCGCGGAATCCCCGAACTGAAAGCGCCGCCCGAGCCCAAGCAGCCTTTCGGCCGAGCGCCGGCCCGCCGAGGCCAGCAGAGACCGCGCATGCTGCGGCCTCGACCGGCTAAATCGTCAGGTCCCTAGCCCTTACTTCATCTCCGCCGTGGCGCCGGCTTCCTTCAGTCGCGCGACCGCCTTTTCGGCGTCGGCCTTCGCGACGTTCTCGAGCACCGGCTTCGGGGCCGCGTCGACCAGGTCCTTCGCTTCTTTCAGACCTAGCTGCGTCAGCTCGCGGACCGCCTTGATCACGTTGATCTTGCTGTCGCCGACCGCGGTCAGGGTGACGGTGAACTCTGTCTGCTCCTCTTCCGCCGGAGCCGCTTCGCCGCCCGCCGCCGGACCCGCCGCCGCGGCCGCGGCCACCGGGGCCGCCGCCTTGATGCCGAACTCGTCCTCGATCGCCTTCACAGCCTCAACCACGTCGAGGATGCTCCAGTCCTTGAGGGCCGCCACGAACTCTTTCGGGGTGATCTTCGTCGCCGCCATTTACGCTGCCTCCAGTTTTGATTTGTACGCGTCCAGCACTCCCAGAAGCTGCTGAACAGGGGTTTGCATGATTCCGACCAGCTGAGCAACCGGTGACTGAAGCGTGCCCAAGAGCTGGGCAAGCAGGGAATCGCGGGACGGTAGGTCGGCCAGCTGCTTGACCTGGTCCGGCGAAAAAACTCGGCCTTCGACAAGGCCGCCCTTGACATCGAGCTTCAACCGCGTGGTCCGCACGAATTCGTTGATGAGCTTCGACGGCAGGCTCAGGTCGTCGTAACCGAACGCGATCGCGACCGGGCCTTCGAGCTCCGCCTTCAGGTCGGCCACGCCGGCCGCGTCCGCCGCGCGGCGGGCGAGCGTGTTCTTGACGACGCGGTATTCGACGTCGCCGGTGCGCAGCTTGCCGCGCAGCTCCTGGAGCTGTGTCACGGTAAGGCCGCGGTAGTCGGTCAGCAGAGCGACCTTGGCCTTGCGCAGCTTCTCGGTCAGAAGCTCGACCTGTTCCGCTTTTTGTTCCTTACGCGCCTTGGGCAATAAAAAATCCTCCCCGCCCGACACATCAAGGCAGGAAGGATCTACATGTCCTTCATTTACAAGTGCCTCGGTAGGAAATTAAGCCGGCTCGCGCCGGCGCCTACGGTCTAGGGCAGACCGCTGATTATACGGAACGCTTCTGCTGCCAATCCTCGCGCAGCAGCTCGGTCAGGATGTGGTCCCGCCACTCGCCGTCGATGAAGCGGTCACGCGTCCAGCGGCCGACATCCTTGTAGCCTGCCGCGCGCTGCGCTCGGGCGCTCGCCTCGTTGCCGGCCAGGTACCCGGACTTGAGCTTGCGCAGCGGCGTCTGCGTGAACGCATAGTCGGCCCGGAGCTGCATCAGCTCCCTCCCCAAGCCCTTGCCCCACACCGACTTATCGCCGAGCACGGTTCCGGTGGTCCCGAAGCCGTGTTTCCAGTCGATCCGCACGATGCTGGTGCCCCCGACGACGCGGCCCACGTGCTCGACGACCCAGAACACCGAATCCGGATCGCGCGCCATGCGGTCCAGCCATTCCTTTTCGGCGTCGAGCGACGGCGGATTCTGCAGCTTGAGAAAACGAGTGACCTCGAGATCGTCGAACCACGTGATCATCACCACCGCGTCGGCCGGCTGCGGTGGCCGAAGCCTGACCAGCTTGCCTTCGAGGATCGGCCCGTACATGGCCGCAGAGGTTAGCTAACTGGCGACGTGGAGCTTGGCCGCTTCCTTGACGTCCACCGGGACGGAGGGGCCCTGCGTCGACGTCAGGAAGAACGTGCGCAGGTACTGGCCCTTCGACGTCGACGGCTTGTTGCGGATCAACGCGTCAACCAGGGTGCTCAGGTTCTCGTGGAGCTGCTTCGAGTCGAACGACACCTTGCCGATCGGCACGTGAATGATCCCGAACTTGTCCGTCCGGAACTCGACCTTGCCGCCCTTGGCGTCGCGCACCGCTCGCCCCACATCGTTGGTGACCGTGCCTGACTTCGGGTTCGGCATCAGGCCGCGCGGGCCGAGGATCTTGCCCAGCGGTCCGACCTTGGCCATCATGTCGGGCGTCGCGATCGCCGAGTCGAAGTCGGTCCAGCCCTCGGAAACGCGCTTGACGAGATCGTCGCCGCCGACCACATCGGCGCCCGCCTCCTGAGCCTCCCGCGCGCGGTCGCCGGCGGCGAACACGGCCACGCGAACCTTCTTGCCGGTGCCGTTGGGCAGGACGACCGAGCCGCGCACCATCTGCTCCGCGTGGCGAGGATCGACCCCCAGCCGGATGTGAGCTTCAACGGTGGCGTCGAATTTGGAGATCGAGGTGTCACGGACAATCTGACAGGCGATCTCGGGCTCGAGGCCGCCGTTCCCGTTGCCCCCGACAGCAGCCTCCACCTTCTTGGCCGCTTCGATGTACTTCTTGCCGCGCTTCTTCGGCATTACTCGACCACTTCGAGGCCCATCGAACGCGCCGTGCCCTCGATCATCTTCATAGCCGCTTCGGTGTCGTACGCGTTGAGGTCCTTGCTCTTCGCGTCGACGATCTGGCGTACCTGTGACCGCGTGATCCGTCCGACCTTCTCGCGGTTTGGCTTCGCTGAGCCTTTCTCGACGCCCGCGGCACGCTTGAGCAGCTGCACCGCCGGCGGGGTCTTGAGGACAAACGAGAAGCTGCGGTCCTCGAAGATCGTGATCAGTGCGGGCACGACGTCACCGGCCTGCTGAGCCGTGCGCTCGTTGTAGGCCTTGGTGAACTCCATGATGTTGATGCCGTGCGGGCCGAGCGCGGTGCCGACGGGCGGCGCGGGCGTGGCCTTGCCGGCCTGCAGCTCGAGTTTGAGCACCGCGCGGACTTTCTTCTTGCCCATGGTTCGTTAGTGGACCTTTTCCACCTGCTAGTGGACCTTTTCCACCTGCAGGAGGTCGAGCTCGACCGGCGTCTCGCGGCCGAACATGTTGACCAGCACCTTGAGCTTGCCCTTCTCGGGGTTGATCTCGTCGACCTTGCCATGGAAGTCGGTGAACGGTCCGTCGACCACGCGCACCGATTCGCCGACTTGGAACTCGACGCGGATCTTCGGCGCCTCCTGCTTCATCTGCTTTTGGATCGCGCGGACCTCTTTCTCCTGCAGAGGTACCGGGCTGTTGGCGGAGCCGACGAAGCTGGTCACGCCTGGAGTGTTGCGAACGACGAACCACGACTCGTTCGACATCTTCATCTTGACCAGGATGTAGCCGGGGAAGATGCGCTTCTGGACATGGCGGCGCTTGCCGTCTTTGATCTCGATCTCGTCTTCCATCGGAACAAGGACCTGGAGGATCTTGTCCTGCATGTCCATCGACTCGATGCGCTTCTCGAGGTTCTTCTTGACCTTCTCCTCATGCCCCGAGTAGGCATGCACGACGTACCACTGCGCGTCGTCGTCGGCCGTCGATTGTGTTTTTTCGACGGCCATCAGTGGACCCCGTTGTTGTAGATCGTCCGCTTGGCGGCCTCGGCAAGCACGTAGTCGGTGCCTCCGATGAAGATGCCGAGCACGATCACGGTGAAGATCACGACCAGCGTGTAACGGTATAGCTCGGGGCCGGTGGGCCAGACCACCTTGCGCAGCTCGTCGTAGACGTCGCGCAGGAACGGGCCGATGCCCTGTCGGGCGGCCGGTTCGTCGCGCTTGCGGGCGGTTACTGCCATGTGTCGGTTACTTGGTCTCCTTGTGAGGTGTGTGCTTGTGGCACCACTTGCAGTACTTGCTGAGCTCGATCCGGTCGGGATCGTTCTTCTTGTTCTTCACAGTGGTGTAGTTGCGCCTTTTGCAGACGCCGCAGGCGAGGCTGATGATGTCTTCCATGGTTGGCTCTTTGGTTGGGAGAAAGAAAAAAGCCTAGGTTTCCTAGGCGCTGTCAATAGTAGCAGAGGATCTCGCGGGCCCATTGACCGATGGGCTGGAAAGGACTATAAGCGCCGTGAACCAACCGCCCGGTCACCTAAGGAGAGGAAGCCATGCTGGGGTTCCGACGCCTTTTCGCCGTGCTTGCCCTCTCGCTCGTCTTCGTCTGGCTCGGTTCGGTGGCCGCCGGTGCGGCCGGCAACCCAGGCCGCACGCCCAATCTACCGCTCCCAGCGCCGTTCACCCAGGCGATGTGCGGCCCCGAGCTAGGAGATATCACTTTGTCAATCGACCCGACCACGTTCAGGTCCTACATCAAGACTTTCACCCTGAAGGATGGAACCACCAAGGTCGAGTTCAATGGGTACGCCCGCCAGATTGTCGAGGGCAACGGCAAGACGCTCGAGCTCAACGTTAGCGGTCCAGGGGCCTTCTTGATCGCCCCGGACGGGTCATTCAGCGCGGTCGGCGAGGGGCACCTCTTTTACATTGGCCCCCTTGACACACCTCAACAGGGGTTGTTCATGTACACGGGCCACGCCGTGCTCAGCGTGATCAACACCACGACATACGGCCCGATCTTTGTCGTATCGAGCTACACGGGCCACAAGACGGACATCTGCGCGCTGCTGCGCAGCTGAGGTGAGAAGGATGATCTCTAGACGTGGTTTGCCGCTTTGGCGGTCACTTCAGCGAGGTTCTGGATCACGTCGACAAACCTCTTCTACATGGGGCCGCCAGGACCTCCCCAACAGGGCTTGTTCCCGTACGCGGGCCGGGCCGAATTGAGCGCCTTGCCTGACGTCGTCGCCGTCGTGACCAGCTTCAGCGGTCATGTCACCGACGTCTGCGCGCTGCTCGCCGCCTGACCCTGACTGGCCCGGTCCCTCGCGGACCGGGCCATATGATTCGATCCGATGGCCGCACCGACGATCGCCGTCCTGCACGGCGATCAGACCGGCGAGGAGCTCCTCCGCGAGGCGCTCCGCCTGCTCGAGCCGGGCGTCCTGGGCATCCAGGTCGAGACAAAAGACTTCGATGTGTCGCTCGAGGCGCGGCGCAGCTCGCGCAACCAGTGCGTGCTCGATGCCGCGCAGGCGCTTCGCGAGCTTGGCTTCGGGATCAAAGCCGCCACCGTCACCCCTGAGGGGTCCGGCGACGTCGGCAGCCCGAACGCCATCCTGCGCAAGCAGATCGACGGCCGGGTGATTGTGCGCACCGGGCGCCGGATCCCGGGCGTACGGCCTCTCGCGGGAGTCCATGCGCCGATCTCGGTGATCCGGATGGCGGTGGACGACGCGTACGGGGCTCGCGAGTGGCGTGAGGGCCACGATCTCGACGAGTGGGCTTACCGCACCGAGAAGATCAGCCGGCGGACCTGCCGGATCGTCGCCGACTACGCCTTCCGCCACGCGCGGCGGATCGAGGCCAAGGTGTTCGGGGGGCCGAAGTTCACGGTCAGCCCGGTGTACGAGGGCATGTTCAAAGAGGAGCTCGACGCCGCGGCCAAGCGCAATCCCGACGTCCGCTACGAGCCGCACCTGATCGACGCCACCTACGCGCTGCTGCTCGCCACGACCGGCGAGGCCCTCGTCATCCCGGCGCTCAACCGGGACGGCGACACCCTGTCCGACCTGGTAATGCAGATGTTCGGTTCCATCGCCGGCGCCGAGTCGACCCTGCTCGCGTTCGACGAGGCTGGGGCGGTCGAGGTCGCGATGACCGAGGCGCCCCACGGCACCGCGCCGGCCCTCGAGGGCAAGAACGTCGCCAACCCGACGGCGATGATCATGGCGGTGGCTTCGCTGCTCAGCTACATGAAGGAGGAGGACGCGCGGCGCGCCTCGCGCGCGATCTACGAGGCGGCGCTCGAGGCCGTCTCGGACGGCGTCCGCACCGCCGACCTCGGCGGCCACGCCTCGACCTCGGACTTCACGGCCGAGGTCATCCGCCGCGTCAAAACGAAGGTCGAAGTGTGGAGCGCGCTCGCGGACATAGAGAGATAGGTCCCTTCCCCGCTCGCCGGGGAAGGTGGCCCCGCCGCGAAGCGGCCGGCCGGATGGGGAGAATTGAGCTTGCACATGCGCTATCTGGCGCTCGGCGACTCCTACACGATCGGCACCGGCGCCTCCGACGACTCCCACGCCTGGCCCTCCATCATCGCGTCGCGCCTCGGCGCAGACCTGACGAACCCGGCCGTCAACGGCTACACCACGCTCGACCTCATCCGAGAGGAACTCCCGTATCTCGGCCGCGTGGAGCACGATTTCGTGTCGATCTTGATCGGGGTCAACGACCTGGTCCAGGGCACGTCAGCAGAGCGATACCGGGATTCGCTCGTGAAGATCTACGACGCGGTCGCGGCCCGTCCGGCGCGCGCGGCGGCGGTATCGATCCCGACCTGGTCCTACGTACCGGCCGCTGCCGAGTTCGGTGGCCGGGAGCAGGTCGAGAAGCTGACCCGCGCCTTCAACGGGGTTGCCCATCAAGAGGCGGCGCGCTGCGGGTTCACGTGGATCGATATCGGTCCTGCCAGCACATCGGGCATAGGCAGCCCTGGCTGGATCGCCTCCGACCAGCTGCATCCCGGCGACGCGCAATACGCCGCCTGGGCCGAGGTCATCTGGGACGCCGTCCGACCGTTGTGGGCCGCAAGCAGCCCGGAATGATCTAGACGGTGATTCTCTTGAACGACTCGGCGTACTGGTAGCCGCCCTTCTTGCCCACATCGCGGTGGCGCTTGCGCATGAACTTCTCGACGTCCCACTCGCGACCCGGCTTGGCAAGCTGGCTCTTGTGCTTGCGCAGCGCTTCGATCTTCCGGTCGAGCGTCGGCGTGATGTCGACGAGGTAGTCGCCCTGGGTCCAGAAGGGGATCCAGACCTCTTTGACCTCGTGCGGCTGAAAACCCTCTTTGAGCAATGAGCGGAAAGCCCGCGGGTTGCGCGAGTCCGGATAGACGGCCGCCATCGTCGCTTCACCGACGGCGAGGTGGTCGGGGTGCGACCCACCCATCGGCGCGTCGAGCACCCGGCCCGGGATGTGCGTGATCACCAGCTCTGGCTTGTACTTGCGGATCATGCGCACGATGTCGCGACGCAGCTTCAGGTCGGGCGAGAGGTGGCCGTCCTTGTAGCCGAGAAACTCCACCCGCTTCACACCCAGAACCCTCGCCGCGGCACGCTGCTCCTTGACACGGATCGCAATCAGTTCGGAGTCCTTCTGCGTCGGGTCCTCTCCGCCCTGCCTCCCGTCCGTGACGATGACGTACGTGACCTCGGCCCCGCTGTCAGCCAGCCGGGCGATCGCGCCCCCGGCGCCGAAGTCAGGGTCGTCGGGATGCGCCGAGACCATCATCACGCGCTGGAACTTGGGCAACCGTCCGTTGCTGCGCGCTGTCGCCATGTGAAAAGAGGTTAGTGAGTCGGCCTCCCCTAGTGCTTGGCCCTGGCCGGGGCGTTGAGCGAGACGAGCGGGATCGCAGGCTGGAGCGGCGCCCACAAACCTTCCAGCTGCTGCACGGTCAGCCGCGTCCGGATGGCGATCACGCGGCCGCCGAAGGCCGCGGTCTTGACCGCCGCCCATCCCCCGCTTCCGGCCATGCGCATCGGCACCGTGACAACCGCGGCGAGCGCGGCCGCCTCTTCGCCTGCTCGGGCGCCTCCGTCGGCGACGGCCCGCGAAAGAGCGGCCGAAAGCTCGTCGTCGAGCTGCCACGTCTTGGCGAGGACCGCACACTGGCTTGCGCCCAGGCGCCCCACCGCTGTCACATAGCGCGACACCATCGCCCCCAATGAGCGCGGGTTCGTGACCGCTATCGCGGAGGCGAAAGGCGCGTAGGAGGCGGCAAACTTGATCGGGGTGAGGCGATGGCGGTGGACCAGCGCGGACACGGCATGCCACGCGGCCACGGCCTCGTCGTCAGAGCGACCGCCGAAGAAGTCGATCAGCGACGTGCCGGCGTTGACCAGCGGAGCCACCGCTTCTTCGTTGGCGTCGGGAGCAGCGGCCGCGACGCGGTTCCAATTCCCCCTGTCGAGTGAGGCGACCTTGTGCGCAAAGCCGCCTCCGTTGAGCCCTTCGAACGCGATCGACGGCTCGAACGGGACGAGGACCTGACGGATCTGGTCGAGGTTGGTGTGGTGGTGAGACTCGAGAGCGAAACTCGCTCGCTCGACCGCCACGAAGGCGCGACAGCGCAAGTAGTTGTCGAGGTCGCGTGTGCCATCCAGCATCGCGAGGATCGACCGGACGACGCCGGCCGGCTCGGCCGCACCCTCGCGCGTGACGCTCGCCACAAGCTTGCGGCGGTCAAGCACGCGCAGCCACTGGATCGCCGACAGCTCGGAGACGCCCTTGATGAAAGCGGCCACCTCGGCATGGTTGGGCCCGTATGGCGCAGGGGCCTTCGCCGCGGAGGCGGGTGCGGCCCGGGCCCGGGGCGGTCTGGTGATGGTCTTGATCGCGCTGTTCACCGCGGAGCGCACGCGTTCGGCCGCCGGCATCGGTTCCTCCACATGGCTGAGGGAGGAAAGCGGGATCACCGGTTCGAGCGGAGCCCAGAGCTCTGCGACCTCCTGAGTGGAAAGGTCGCCGAGGGTGCCGAGCACCCGCCCCCCATGCACCAGCGTTCTCACCGCCGACCACCCTTCGTCGCCTGTGAGCTGGTTCGGGATCAGCGAGAGCGCGCCAATCGCAACCGCTTCTTCGCTCCTCACGTGCCGGTTCTTGGCCACAGCCTGAAGCAACGTGCGCGACGCGCCGGGCTCGATCCGCCAGCGCTTGGCCAGGGCGAGCAACTGCTCCTTGCTCAGTCCGTCGAGCTTGGCGATGAACCGCCGCGTCAGTGGATCGAGCACGTCCGAGCCCGACAGCGGGATCACCGCCGCGAATGGCGCGTAATGGACGGCGAGCTTGAGAGCGGGCAGCTGCGACCGCATGACCAGCGCCGTCATCGCCTCCCAGGCGGCCACCTGCTTTTCCTCGCTTTTCTTGACGAGGGTGTCGAAGAGCACCTCGCCGGCCCTGGCCATCGGCTCGGAGATGCGCGTGTCGCTGCTGCGGATGGCGGCCTGGATTGAGCGCGCCGAGTCAGGGGAGCCGCCGCCTTCCTTGCTGACGGAGCCTACGAGGCGGCGGGTGGCGAGGACCTCGCGCCATTGCCAGGGCGTCAGGTGGGCAGCCGCGACGATGAAAGCCTCGACCTCGGCGGTGTGCGGGCCAAACCGGTGGGAGGCGTCGTCGTTGGCCCTCTGAATACGGCCGAGCAGACCATGGGAGGCGGGCGCCACAGCGCTATTCTCAGCGCATCCCCGCCGGCTTAAGCCTCCTTAAACGGTCTCGACCTTCAGGAGGTTTGTCTGGCCCGGACGGCCGACCGGAACGCCCGCCACCACAACAACGCGGTCGCCCGGGCGGACCATGCCGCTCTGCACGGCCGCCTCGGTCGCGTTGGCGATCATCTCGTCGGTATCTCGCCCCGGGCTGACCAGGAGCGGAAGCACCCCCGAATAAAGCGCGGTCCGCCGGAGCACCTCCGGATGCGGGCTCGCGGCGATGATCGGCACCCCCGGCCGCGCCTTGCTGCAACGGAGGGCGGTTGTGCCCGATTCGGTGAAGGCGATGATGACCCGCGCCTGCAGCTCGGCGGCGGTGGACGCGGCGGCATGCGCGATCGCGCTGCCGACCTGGCCGGGCTCGCGCCAGAACTGGCGCGCCCGCTCGTACGCCGGGTGCTTTTGCGCCGCCTGGCAGATCCGTGCCATCGCGCGCACAGCCTCCACAGGATGCGCGCCGATCGAGGTTTCCTGCGAGAGCATCACAGCATCCGTGCCGTCCCAGATTGCGTTGGCGACGTCAGATGCCTCGGCGCGCGTGGGGCGGTTCGCGGTGACCATGGACTCGAGCATCTCGGTCGCCGTGATGACGGGCACACCGGCGCGGTTGGCCTGGTCGATCACGTCCTTCTGCACGGCGGGCAGCTCGCCGAGCTTGAGTTCGACGCCGAGGTCGCCCCGCGCGACCATGACCGCGTCCGCCACCTCGAGGATCTTGGCGAGATTGCGGATCGCCTCGAGCTTTTCGAGCTTGGCGATCACGGGGATTGAGCGATTCATCCCGGTGACGTGCTGCTGGCAGTCGATGACGTCTTCGGGTCGGCGTACGAACGATAGGGCGAGGTAGTCGACCTCGAGCTCCACTGCGAGCTTGAGGTCCTCGATGTCTTTTGCGGTGAGCGCGGGAAGCGGAAGCGGGCGGCCGGGCACACTGATCCCCTTGCGGGCGCCCAGCAGTCCGCCGCGGACGACGGACGCCTCCGCCCGGCCGTCGTTCACCGCACGGACGGCGAGCTCGATCCTGCCGTCGTCGAGGAGAACACGATCTCCCGGCCGCAACGCCTGAACCAACTCCACATGAGACACCTGAACCACCTCCCCACCGTGGGGGGAGGTCGCGGCGAAGCCGCGGGAGGGGTTAACCGGTCCCGCACCAACCAACAGAACGGACCTGCCTCGCACCAGTCGCTGGAACGTGCCCTCGACCGGGCCGGTCCGGATCTTCGGACCCTGCAGGTCGCCCAGGAGCGCGACAGGCCGGCCGGTGTCGTCGGCCGCCTCCCGCACCGCCTTCGCTGCGGCGCGATGTGTCTCCGCGTCGCCGTGCGAGAAGTTGAGTCGCGCGACATCCATGCCGGCCTGGACCATCGCCCGCATCACCTGAGGCGACGCGCTCGACGGCCCGATCGTGCAAACGATCCGCGTGCGGCGAAGCATGTTCATTGGTAGCGCTGGACCCGACGCGTCATCTCCCTATCGGCCTCGTCGACGCGTCGCTCGAGCTCGACGGCGCTGATCACCGCGCCGCCCATGCCGCGCACGAGATCGCGCTGAAATCGATCCGACGTCGCGACGGTGATCACATCGCCCGTCTGGCTTGCCTGGTAGGCGAGCCTCTCGATCGAGTGATCAGCGGAATGTCCCTTGCGGGTGAAAATCACACGCACGCCGTCGACTTTCTCCTCCGAGTTCGACATCGCCTTCGAGTGATGCGCGTCGAAAACCACGGTCAGCTCTTCGCCGCTGATCATGCCGAGCACCGACAGTCGCTTGATGAGCTCGTCGCGCGCCGCTTCGAGCGAGGCGCTGGACAGCAACCGCTTGAGCGATGGCCAGGCGTGGATCACGTTGTAACCGTCGACGATCAGCCTCTGCACGCGACTACATGAATCTCATGTTGAGCTGGCCGATGAAGACCAGGCCGGGGTCGATGCCGGCGAGAGCCGTGAGCTGATAGACGGCCCCGAAGAACGCCTGCCTGATAGGCGCCACGAACCACAACGCGAGGAAGACGCCGTAGATCGCAAGAATGCTGTAGCGCATCGCGGCGAACTGGAAGGAGTACGGCAGCCAGGGCCGGATGATCCCGAAGCCGTCGAGCCCGGGCACCGGGATCAGGTTGAGTACAACCGCGAGCACCATGAAGAATCCAAGCACGGCCAGCGCCGCGAAGAAGTTCCCCGACCCGGACGTGATCCACCCCGCCTGGATTGCCACCCCGAAGGTCGCCGCGATGAGGAGGCCGCACACGGCCGTCCCCACTGGGCCGGCGATCGAGACGGCGGCGCTCCATGCCCGGGTGCGCAAGGCAGAATGGTTGATGTAGACCGCGGCGCCGGGCAGCGCGACGCCGCCGATCAAAAGAAAGATCACCGGCAGGACCAGGCTCATCGTGAGGTTCGTGTAGCGGAGCGGATTCAGCGATAGGTAGCCGGCGCCGACCACCGATCGGTCGCCGCCGAGGTAGGCCACCAACGCGTGGCCGAACTCGTGGATGCAAAGCGACATGATCCATCCGCCGACCACGAAGAGGAGAGTCCACAGCGGGATGAAGCGCGGCAGGAAGTTCGTCCAGAGCAACACGGCGGAGACTGCGGTCGCGCCGGCGATGCCGATGAACACCGGACTGATACCGAGGACACCGCGCAGCGAAGGCCAGGGTTGCCGCCGCAATGCGGTGTCGGGCCGTGAGGTGTCACGGTAGTTGGGCACACCAGCGCGGGTTCCTGTCTGGAGATGCCGGCGGAGGTCATAAAGGGTGAGCCCCGCTTGCTGCAGCGGACCCGACGTCGCCGGTGAGTCGCTGTACAGCATCGCAAGCAAGAGATGTATCGAATCGACCTGGTAGTGCCCCAGCACCTGCGCCTCGCGATTGGCATTGACGAGCAGCTGACGTAGCGGCAGAGGGTTCGCGTCTGCGCCATTCGACTGGATCAGCGGCGCGATCGACTTGGGGTCGAACCCCATGGCACGGATCTCGGTGTCGGCCAGGTTGCCCGGGATCTGCAGCGTGGCGTTGAAAACATCGCCAGGCGCGACATGCATGGAGTCGCGCTGCGACGCAACCTTGACCGCGCGCTCCAGGATCTCGCGCGCGTCCCGCGTCAAAACTATGTCCGCGGAGGCACGATCCAGCTCATCGCTTGCGTCAGGCACCGCTCCAGTCTAGGAGGAGGTGGAGCGGAAGGCTCTCTGGCGCATGACCTCGTAGAGGATCGCGGCGGCGGCCGCGGATGCGTTGAAGCTCGCGACGTGGCCGGCGATGGGCAGCTTCACCCTGGCGTCACATCGCTCTTTGACCAGCCGGTGCACGCCGGCGCCCTCGCTGCCTACGACGACACAGACGGGCTGGGTGAAATCAAAGTCCCACGCGTATTGCTCGCCACGCGGGTCGAGCGCGACGCACCAGATCCCTGCCCGCTTGACCTCGACGATCGCCGACGGCAGTCCGGAGACGCGGGCGATCGCCAGCAGCTCGATGGCACCAGAGCTCGCCTTGACCGCAACGGGCGACAGGGGAGCGCTGCGATGCTCGGGGACGATCGCGCCGTCGGAACCCGCGACCTCCGCGCTGCGCAGGATCGCGCCGAGGTTCTGTGGGTCCATGATCGAATCAAGCGCGACCAGCAAGGATGGGCGGGTGTCCAGGAGCTGCTTGAGGGTCCACTCGCGGCGCGGCTTGAGCTCGGCGGCCACACCCTGGTTGACCCCCGGCGCAATGGCGTCTAGGCGCGCCGCGGGCACGACTTCGACCCGCGACAGCTTGGCGAGCTCCTCGAGCCGCGGATCGTGGCCAAGCCCCGCCGCCTGGTAAATCTTCAGAACGCGGCCCGCGCGCGCGGCTTCGAGCACCGCGTTCCGGCCGTGAATCAGCTGCCCCAAATCACCCGCTTGGCGCGACGCGACGCCACCTGACACCGTCTTTGGAATCCTCGAGCACGATGCCGCGTACACGCAGGTCGTCGCGGATCCGGTCTGCTTTCGCGAAGTCGCGCCCTCGGCGGGCGTCCTCCCTCTCGGCGATCAATCGCTCGACCTCGTCGGCCAGACCGGGCTCCTGGGCACGGATCACATCGACGTGCGCATCGACGTCATCGAGCATCGCCTGCAGCGACCCCTTGTTGAGCGGTCCGACTCGACCGGCGTCCAGCGCCGCGTTGGCCTCGCGGATCAGGTCGAAAACGAATCCGACGCCCTGCGGCAGATTGAGGTCGTCATCGAGCGCGGCGCGATACGCGGCACGCACATCGGCGATGCGCTGGGCCAGCTCGACGTCGTCGGTCGCGGCGGGGGGCGTGCGGTTCACCCGGTCGGCAAACTCGCGCAGGCGGCGTACCTGCTCGGCCGCGGCGTGAAGCGCCTCTGAGCTGAGGCGCATGCGCGAGCGATAGTGCGCGTTGGCGATCAGGAAGAAACGAATCGCCAGTGGATCGTGGCCCGCCCCAACCAGGTCGCGGAGCGTCGTAAAGCCGCCGGCGCTCTTCGACATCTTCTCCCCCGTAGCGTCGGCGAGAAACTCCGAATGCAGCCAAACGCGCGCGAATTGCTTGTGGTTGGCCGCTTCGGATTGCGCGATCTCGTTTTCGTGATGCGGAAAGGTGAGGTCCACGCCACCGGCGTGGATGTCGAGCGTGTCGCCCAGATAGCGTCTGCTCATCGCCGAGCATTCGATGTGCCAGCCCGGTCGTCCGCGGCCGAACGGCGCGTCCCACACCGCACCGAGCTTCTCGTCCGCGGGCTGCGGCTTCTTCCAGAGCGCGAAGTCGCTGACCGACTCCTTGTCGTACTTGTCGGTTGCGACTCGAGCGCCCGCTTTCAATCCCGCGCGGTCGAGGTGGGACAGGGCGCCGTAGGCCGGAAAGCTCGCGATCCGGAAGTACACGTCCCCATCGGCAATGTATGCGTTCTCGTTTTCGATGAGCGTAGCGATCATGTCGACCATCTCCGGGATGTGCTCGGTGGCGCGCGGGTAGTGCTCGGCGCGCTCGGCGCGCAGCGTCGCCATATCCTCGAAGAACGCGGCGACATAGGGCGCGACATACTCGGCGATCGTGGTCCCAGCGTGCATCGCCTGGTCGAGGATGCGGTCGTCGATGTCGGTGAGGTTCATCACGTGAGTGACCCTGTAGCCCGCGACGCGCAGGTGGCGCCGTACCAGGTCGTAGAAAAGGAACGCGCGCAAGTTGCCCACATGGGCGTAGTTCCACACGGTCGGACCGCACGTGTACATGCGGACCTGGCCTTCCTCCAGCGGCTCGAAATCTTCCTTCGTGCCGCTCAGCGTGTTGTGGAGTCGCAGCGTCACGGGATAAGTGTCGCCTAACCGAAATTCCGCACTTTCAGCCCGATGGAGCAGCAGACGCCAATGGATTACACAGTTTTTCCGCCAGGCGCCGGCGGATCAAGTCTCGTCGATGATCGCGACTGCTTGCGCGGCGATGCCGGAGCCGTGGCCGATGGCTCCCAGACCCTCCGGCGACTTACCCTTCACGTTCACGTCGACCGTGCCGAGTCGACTCGCGAGGTTCGAGTTCATGGCCGCAAGATGTGAATGGAGGCGCGGCTCCTGGGCGATCACGATGCAATCGACATTGACGACTCGATAGCCGGCATCGTTCAGCATGGCGACCGATCTCTCGAGCATGCGGAGGCTCGATGCATTTTTGAACTGCGGATCGTCCGCTGGAAAGTGCGTGCCGATATCACCCAGGCCGGCTGCGCCGAGGAGCGCATCGATCACTGCGTGCGTGAGCACGTCAGCGTCGGAATAGCCGTCCAGTCCGGTCGGATGCTCGATTCGCACGCCGCCCAGTACGAGCGGACGCCCCGCCACCAGCGCGTGGACGTCGTAGCCGATGCCGACCCTCACCTGCCTACTGTCTCGTGCTCCCGGATCAGCGCCTCCACCACCTCGAGATCCTCGGGGGTCGTCAGCTTGATGTTGGCGGGTTCGCCGGGCACGACCGTAACGGCGTGACCTGTCGCCGCGACCAGCTGAGCATCGTCGTCACCGACCAGGCCCGCGTCCGCCGCCTCCCGGTGCGCGCGGGCGAGAAGCTCGTGCGAAAAGCCCTGGGGCGTCTGCGCGAGCACGATTCGCGAACGATCGAGGCTTTCGACGAGCCGGTTCCCCTCCACGCGCTTGACCGCGTCGCGAGGTGAGATCGCGGGGAATGCGGCACCGGACTCCATCGCCGCCGCCAGCACTCGACGGACAAGGGCCGCCGTGGCGAGCGGCCGCGCCGCGTCGTGCACGAGCACGTAGTCACAGTCACCCAGCGCCGCCAGCCCAACCCTCACCGAATCCTGCCTGCTCTCGCCACCGGCTTTGACCACGACCGGCTTGCTGGGATGCAGCGCCGCGACCTCGCGTTCGGCGTTTTCGAGGCGGCTCGGCGGGCCGACCACGACGATCCGGTCCACCTCGTCGAGAGCGAGGAAAAGTTCCAGCACCCGCGCCAGCGTGGTACGGCCGTTGAGGCGCACGAGAGCCTTGCTTCCGCGCCCCAGCCGCGAGCCTGTGCCGGCCGCCGCGACGATCGCGCCTACGGTCGGCACTTAAGCTGACTCCTCGCGCGGCTTGACCCTGCTCGGAGACCTCCGGGAATCGGCGCTTAACGGCTCGGCAAAGATCATCCGGCCGGCCGAAGTCTGGATGACCGATGTGACGACCGCCGTGATCGTCTGGTTAAGCAGGCGGCGACCGTTCTGCACGACGACCATGGTGCCGTCGTCGAGACTCCCGACGCCCTGGCCTGGCTCCTTGCCTTCGCGAGCCACGGTCACGAGGATCTCCTCGCCCGGAATAGCGACCGGACGCATCGCCTGAGCCAGCTCGTTGAGGTTGAGCACGGCGACCCCTTCAAGGCGGGCGATGCGGTTGAGGTTGAAGTCGTTGGTCATGATCGCCCAGCTTTTGCGCTTGGCCGTGCGGACGAGGTGGGCGTCGATTTCGCCGTCGGGCGGCGTTTCGTCTTCGGTCACTTGAAGGTTGATCGCCGGGTCCTTCTGCATGTCGGTCAGCACCTCGAGGCCGCGCCGGCCGCGCCGGCGCCGGGTGACGTCCGCCGAGTCGGCCACCTGCTGCAGCTCCCGCAACACCGAGCTGAGGATGACCAGCGGCATGTCGACGAAGCCGGTCTTGGCGATGTCCAGGATGCGGCCGTCGATGATCACGGACGTGTCCAGGAGCACCGCGGGGAGGCGATGGGTGTCGAGCCCCGACTTCCCACCACCGAAGAACAGCGCGCTGAGCTCGGCGCGGCGCGTGAGCCCGACCGAAGCTCCCTGCGCTCCGAGCAGAAGGGCGAGCACCAGCGAGAGCGGGTATCCGTAAGGAAGGTCGCGGACGAAAAACCCGATCAAGAGGGCGATCACGAGACCGATCACCATGCCCAGCAGTCCACTCAGCAGGTCCGGCAGCGGGGTGCTCGTGAGCCGAAAGTTGATCCCGCGCCACCCGCCCAACAGGTACGGCGTGCCGAGGTACGCGAAGATCAAACCTTCGAGCGTGGTCAGCCCGATGATCGCCCAGCCCGGGTGGGCGTTGGTGCCCAGGCCCCGGACCATGAAATAACCGAGCAAGAAACCACCGACCACCCCGAGCCCCGCCCCTGCCCATCGGGCGAGACGCTCGGAACGCTTCACGGGTTACCTCCTCAAGAGACCGAGAGACCGGCCTCCTTGATGAATGCGCCGGACTGAATGGGTGAAGGAAATGCGGCCGAGAGCGCCTCGGCCAAGGTCCGGACCTCGACCACGTCGAGGCCGGAAGGCCGACCGGCACGCGAGCCGGCCGGAATCAACGCACGCGTAAGGCCATGCCGAGCCGCCTCCTGGAGGCGGCGCTCGAGGTGCCCCACGCGACGCACTTCGCCCGACAATCCCAGCTCTCCGATCACGAGCAGGCCGTCCGGCATTGGCCTGTTCTTTTCGTTGCTGATGATCGACAGGGCGAGACCGAGGTCGGCGGCCGGCTCCGTGATCCGGATGCCACCCGCCACGCTGACAAAAACGTCGGACTTGGCAAAAGAAACCTGAATCCGTTTTTCGAGCACCGCCAGGATCATGTGCAGGCGGTTGACGTCGATGCCGTTCGCGACGCGGCGCAGCATCGAGTGCTCGTTCTTGTTGACCAGGCTCTGCACCTCGACCAGGAGCGGTCTGGTGCCCTCGAGTACTGACACGATCACCGTCCCCGGGGCGGCCTGGGCGACGCCGGCGAGGATCGCCGACGAGGGGTCAGGCACCTCCTCCATGCCGAGCTCGCCCATGGCGAAGACGCCGATCTCCTCGGCCGAACCGAAGCGGTTCTTGGTCGCCCGAAGCAAGCGCAGCTCCTGGCGCCGGTCGCCTTCGAGGTACAGCACGGTGTCAACGATATGCTCCAGGACCCTGGGTCCAGCGATCGAACCGTCTTTCGTGACGTGCCCGACGAGAAAGACCGGGACGTTGATCTCCTTGGCCAGCCGCATGAGCCTGGCCGCCGACTCGCGGACCTGGGTCACGCTGCCGGCGCTCCCTTCGAATCCGGCGTCGGTCACCGTCTGGATCGAGTCAATGATCGCCAGCAGTGGGGCCTCACCTCGAATCGCCTCGCAGATGGCGTCCAGGTCGTTCTCGGCGAGGAGCAGGATGCCAGGCTCAAGGGCACTCAGGCGTTCGGCCCGCATCCGCACCTGCTGGCCGGACTCCTCGCCCGAGACGTAGAGAACCTTGCCGCGCTTGGCCACCTGGGCCGCGGCGTGCATCAAAAGGGTCGACTTGCCGACCCCGGGCTCGCCGCCGATCAGGACGAGGCTGCCCGGGACGACGCCTCCACCCAGCACCCGATTGAGCTCGCCCCAAGCCAGCCTGGTACGTGGCGAGTCCTCCGAAGCGATCTCGCTGAGGGGCATTGCTCGCGCCGGCTGCACCGGATGCAACCTGGAGTCCTTGGCCGCCCTCCGGGCCTGGTACTCCTGGAGCGTGTTCCACGCGCGGCAGTGCGGGCACTGGCCGGCCCAGCGGAGGCTCTCGCCGCCGCACTCGGTGCAGACAAAGGTGATGGTCGACTTGGGCATGGAGAGACTGTACCCAGGCCCGGCCGGTTGGCAAGGGCGGCCGTACCTTTTTACACACTGCTGGCGTTTTTACTGGTGAACTCAAGACGCCGCCCTGACCTACCCCCGGGGCGGCGTCGCCATTTCAACTCCCCACCTCGTGGGAAGGTCGGCGGCGGAGCCGCCGGGTGGGGAGCATCAAGCTGGCACAATCCTCCAGCGTGGATGCCTCCATCTCGGTCGACCGAATTCGTGAGGCCGCGACCGTCATCGATCCCGTCTTCCTCCACATGCCGCAATACGAGTGCGAACAACTCAGCGAGCGGCTTGGTGTGACAATGGTGCTCAAGGTCGAGTCGGCCAATCCAATCCGCTCGTTCAAGGGTCGTGGCGCCGACTACCTGCTCCACCGCTTCGCTGCCAAGGACCACGGCTTCGTCTGCGCGTCCGCCGGCAACTTCGGCCAGGGCATGGCGTATGCGTGCCGCAAACGCGGCGTGCCCCTGACGGTGTTCGCGGCGCGCGGAGCAAATCCGCTCAAGATCGAGCGCATGCGCGGGCTAGGTGCGTCGGTGATCCTCCAGGGCGATGACTTCGACCAGGCGAAGGACGCGGCCAAACAGCACGCGACCCAGAGCGGCCAGAACTACATCGAGGACGGTCGGCTCGGCCCGATCGCGGAAGGCGCGGCGACGATGGCCGTCGAGCTGACTGAACGCGAGGAGCTGGACGCGATGTTCATACCGCTCGGCAACGGCTCGCTCGTCAACGGCATCGGCACCTGGCTCAAGCATGCATCACCGAAGACCCGCGTGATCGGGGTGTGCGCCGAAGGCGCGCCCTCGATGGCTCTCTCGTGGCAGGCGCACAAGCCAATCGACGCGCCAAGCAACTCGATCGCCGACGGAATTGCTGTTCGGGTGCCGATTCCCGACGCGGTCCGCATCATGTCCGGCACCGTCGACGAGGTGATGCTCGTCAGCGACGACGAGATGCGGAATGCGATGCGATATCTGTTTCTGGACGCCGGACTGGTGATCGAGCCGGCGGGCGCGGCCGGCGTCGCCGCGATCGCGAAGGTCGCGAGTGACTGGAGTGGGAGACGCATCGCCGCCATCCTCACGGGTGGCAACCTCACCGAGGCACAGGTCAGAGACTGGCTCTACTGAGCCGGGGCGTGCTCCAGGTCGGCCAGGTAGTCGAGTGCCGCGAGCGGCCCGTACTGGCTGTAGACATCCGGCACCGCCGCCTGCAAGTTCGGTTGCAACTGGTCCGCGAGCTGCGCCCGCAGGTCGGGCGGTAGCTCGAACCGCCGCCGGCCGTAAGACGCCACGAACCGGCGCAGCTCAGGGTCGAGGCGCCTCAAGAAGAGCTCGGCCGGTGTGGCGGGCGCGAAGACAGGCGGCGCCGGAGCCGTGACCGGCGAGGGCGGAGCGCCTGGCGGCGGAGGTGGCGGCGGCAGGCCGCCTGGCAGCTGCCACAGCGCGACGGAGTCGGAGTCCTTGACCACGATGGTTCCAGCCGCGAGGTCGCCGAGCCTTTTGCCTCGCCCGTTGACGAACAGGACGACCAGGCCGACCCCATACGCATAAGGAAGGAAGTCGACGATCCGCACTACGTTGCGAATCCCGGCCTGGACGAACGTCATCGGCTCGCCGCGATCACCCACCGCGCGCAATCGGAAAACCTTCTTGCCCACGGTCTGCCCCGACCAGAACGCCTCGCACGCCCAAAAGTAGCCGAAGATGACGACGAAGCTGCCGATCACCGCGACGAGGAACGCCACGGTGTTGGCGCCGGCCGCCCCGATCGCGATCGCGGCGAAGTAAAGGCCGACCAGGATGCCGGCCAGGATCAGCAGGTCCAGGAGCTGAGCAATGCCGCGTGTCGCCAGTCCCGCGACCTGGTAGTCGAACGAGACGCGCTCGGGCGTCGCGACGATCAGGTCGCTGTCTGGGAGCGGTTGATTCATCTGTTCGTTATTGTCGTGAAGTGAGGGCGGAAGACTTCGTGGCGGCGAGGCGCGAGGACTGGAACCGGCTCGAGGACCTGCTCGCGCGCGCCAACTCTGGCCACCTCAACGCGCTCACCCCCGCCCAGGTGCTGACCATGGCCGCGCTGTACCGGCGAGCGACAGCCGACTTGGCTCGCGCGCAGCGCGACTGGCCGGGTGAGCCCGTGCAGCGTTACCTGAACGGGCTCGTGGCGCGCGGCCACGGCATCGTCTATCGCCGCGGCGGAGAGGTGTGGAAACGGATCAAGCGCTTCTACATCGAGACCCTTCCGCGCACTTATCGCGAGGCATGGCCGTACCTCCTCGCCGCCGGCGCGCTGATGTTCGTGCCGGCGCTGATCGCCTTCTTCGTAGTCCTCGCGAATCCCGACGCCGCCTACACCATCGCCGACCCCAGGCTGATCGATCGGGTGCATCATCACCAACTCTGGACGCAGATCCCGCAGGAGGAGCGGGTGCAGGTGGCGGGATTGATCATGGTGAACAACATCTACGTCTCGATCCTCGCATTCGCGCTCGGCATCGTGTTCGGACTGCCGGTGATCTGGGTGATGATCTCGAACGGGATCAGCCTCGGCGGACTCTTCGGTTTGACGCAGGCCTACGGATTGGCCGGTGGCCTGTTCGAGTTCGTGATCGCGCATGGGGTGCTCGAGCTGTCGATCGTGATCGCGCAGGGCGCGGGCGGATTGATGATGGGTTGGGCGCTGGTCTCGCCCGGCAACCGAAAGCGGTCCGACGCCCTGGTGATCGCGGCCCGCCGAGCGTTTACGCTCTTGCTCGGCCTGGCGCCGCTGCTCGTGATCGCGGGCACGATCGAGGGCAACATCTCGCCGTCCGGCGCGCCCTTCGCCCTCAAGGTCGCGATCGGGCTGACGACCGGCTTGCTCTTCTACTCCTACCTGCTGCTCACCGGTCGCTCTTCAAAGAAGGGCGCGCTCCTTGAGCTCCAAGTAGCGCTCGACCAGGGACGGCGACAACTTACCGGCGACCACGTCCAGGCCTAAAACTCCCCCACGCCGCAGCAGCTCGAAGCTCTCCCGGCGGCTCGACACGAACTCTTCCGCCGCCGCCCATTCATACGCCCGGTTGGTGCTGTTGATCGGGCCGTCCCGCGCGCTGAGGACAGACGGGTCCGACATCGCGACCACGAGCACCAGGTGGCGCGCCGCGAGGCGAAGCGCGTGCGCGACCAGCTCGCGCGACGCCTCGGGGTCCTGCACATCTGTGAGCAAGACCACCATCGATCGCCTTCCGACCCGGAGCGCAAGGTGCGTCATGGCGTGGCCGAAATCGGGCTCGACGTATTCCGACTTCACCGAGTAGAGCGCTTCGGTGATGCGGCGCAGCTGAGCCGCACCCCGCTCCGGCTTGATGAACCCGGTGACGCGGTCGTCGAAGGTCATCATTCCGACGCGATCTCCGAAGGCTTGCGCGACCCAGGCCAGCATCAGCGCGGCGTTGACCGCGTGATCCAGCTTGTCGAGGTCGCCCGCCGGAGCGGTCATCAACCGACCGCAATCGAGCGCGATGATCACCTGCTGTCCCCGTTCGGCCTCGACCTCGACCATGACCGGGCGGTCCCGTCTGGCGGTGGCGGTCCAGCTTACGCGGCGGATGTCGTCGCCCCGGACGTAGTCGCGCAAGCCCGCGAAAGCAGTCGAGGCACCTGGCGGCCGGGCGCGGCGCATCCCCACCATGGCTCGCAGCCCTCGTCTCAGCGAGAGCTGGATGCGCTTGATGGCGACGACGTTCGGGAACACCGCGACCTCCTCCGGCTGCGCCAGCCTGACCTGCCGGCGCCACCATCCTTCGTCACGCCACACCTGCAGGTCGATCGGACCGAACACGTAAGCGCCTCGCTTTGGTGAATACGTGCGGTAGGCGATCTTGAGCACGCCCCCGGCGTCGAAGCGTCCGGCCACCTGCCGCGGCGTGGCCCGCAGCGCGTCCGGAGCGTGGTCGGCGACTTTGCCGAAAAGGCCGGCCGCCGCGGGGTTTTGCACCACGACGGTCACGTCTTCGGGCTCGCCCAGAGAGAACGGTTCGGGCACGGTCCGCCGCAATACGTATCCGCTCCGGCCGGGCAGCAACGCGAGGTCGCGCCCGGCAACGATCACGAGGCCCAGGTGGTAGACGACCGCCACGAAGCCGAGCAACGGCGACGCGACCGCGAGCGCGATGAGTCCCGCTCCAATGGCCACAGCCCAGATGAGCTTTGGCTGCGGCGCTAGGCCGCGGACCAAGCTCAGCGCGGCGGTACGACGCGGCTCGCGACCGCGTCCAGCACGCTGTCAGGCGTCTGACCTGCGACCTCCGCTTCCGGGCGAAGGATGAGGCGATGGCGAAACGCCGGCGCCAGCAACGCCTTGACGTGGTCGGGCGTGACGAACTCGTGGCCGTCGAATGCAGCGTAGGCGCGCGCGCCGAGCATCAGCAAAACCTCAGCTCGCGTGCTGGCACCCAACGCGATCTCAGGCGCGGCCCGGGTGGCCGACGCCAGGTCGACCACGTAGCGGCGGATTTTCTCGTCAAGCACGACCCGTGAAACGTGCGCCCGGCACGCCTCGATGTCGGCGGCGCTGAGGACAGGCTCCACGCCAGCCTTGACCGGGTCCCGCAGCTCGATGCCTGACTCCCAGCGCCGCAGCACTTCCATCTCGTCGGCAGGCGACGGGTAGTCGAGGCGGACCTTGAACAGGAATCGGTCCTGCTGCGCTTCGGGCAACGGGTATGTGCCCTCGTACTCGATCGGGTTCTGCGTCGCCATCACAAAGAACGGCGCCGGAAGAGGAAGTTGCTGGCCCTCGAGGGTGACGCCGCGTTCCTCCATCGCCTCCAGCAGGGCGGACTGGACTTTCGCGGGCGCGCGATTGATCTCATCGGCGAGCAGGATGTTCGTGAAGATCGGCCCGCGTCGCAGCCCAAACGTCCTCGTGGCCAGGTCGAAGACCGAGGTGCCGAGGATGTCCGCGGGCATCAGGTCAGGCGTGAACTGGACGCGGCCGTACTCGAGGGTCAGGGCCCGCGCGATCGCCTTGGCCAGCAAGGTCTTGCCCGTGCCGGGCACACCCTCGAGGAGCACGTGGCCCTGCGCGATGAGCGCGATGGCGCACAGCCGGATCGCGTCGTCCTGGCCCACGATCGCCTTCGCGAGTTGCTCGCGGAAACGCGCGAAGAAGTCGGTTGCGGTGGTGGAAGCAGTACCGGTCAACGAGGCTTTCCCGTCACCGGGTGCGCGATGTCATGGAGCCGGCGCGCCGCCTGCAAAAGCTGTCCTTCGCTCGCGGACGCGGCGAACAGGGAGTTCTCCACCTCGGCCAGCTCGCCGGCCACCTCGGGCGCGCGCACCCACAGAGCATTCCAGAAGCGCTCGCGCGGCTGCAGCGGAAGTCCGGTCCGCGAGGCGACGGCCCGCTCCGTCGCTGTGGCGAGCAAGCCCAGCGTCACCGCCCGCGCGCTCGACCGACGCAGGAGCTGGCCGACCGCGACCGACCACTCCGCGTCCGAACGCGCGACCTCCGCCGGTCGGCCGACGAGAGGGCCAAACCTCCGGCCGCGGAGTACCAGGCCGAAGAAGACCGCGACCAGCAGCCACAGCAACGCAGCGCCCCATGGGGTCGTGATCCACGACTGCGGCGCGAAATCGCTCGCCGTCAGTCCGTGGTGGTACTCGTCGAACGTTACTGCCGCGCCCGCGCCCGACGCGCTGATGAGATCTGCAAGCAAAACCCCGTTGTCGGCTTTCTCGAGGTAGCCGTTGCACAGGACGAGCGGGTCGGCCAGGACGACGACGTGACCAATCCCGAGCTGCTGCACGTACCCCGCGACAAAACCGTCGGGCGTGCGCAGGAGCGGTACCTGGGTGGCCGACGGATCCAGCGGCACGATCGCATCGCCGCCGGACACAGCCGTCACGCCGGCAAGCGTCGGCGCCGTCGCCGCGTATCGCCCACCCCCGGCGAAGCCGTCGAATCTGCTGACCCCAAGCGAGCGGTCGAGCTCAGGGTCGCCCTGCTCCGAGGCGTAGATGAGAAGTCCGCCGCTGTCCCGCACCCACTGCCGCAGCCGGTCAGCCTCGTCAGCGGTATAGGGACTCGTCGGCGTGAAGACGAACATCACACTGAAAGGAGAGGGCGTGTCAAACGACCCGGTCACCTGAGAGGTCTGGTGCCCCATCGCCTCCGCAAAAAGAAGCACCGCCGATGCGCCGTTGGCGGCATCGCTGCTGGAGCTGTGCTCGGGCGAGTCTGCATGCGGTTGCAAGAAATAGATCGCGGCCGCGAGCAGGATCGCGAGCACGGCCGCGACGATCCAGCCTCGAGCCGGCCTCACGCGGCCTCCTGCGCCGGCTGACGGAACGCGGCCGCCACTCGGGCAGCTGTTGCATAAGTCGCGGCGTCCACATCGCGCCCTCCGTACACGGCCGCCTCGAATGGCACCAGCAAGGCGCGCAGGCTGGAGAAGTCTGGCGCGCGCATGAAGATCTCACGCACTGTGAGCGGGCTTCCCTCCCACGTGCGCTCGCCCGCGAGCGTGGCTGCGACCCCAGCGCAGAGAGCGCGAATCGCGCCGACGCGATCACCGGCCGCCGCGAGGCGATCGGCCTCGGCGAAGAAGTCAGCCGGCGGACGCGGGCCCCCGGCGGGCAAGCTACGCGCCTGTGCGAAGCGGCCTCGCGAAGCCCGGACCACAAGGAACACGAGGGCCGCGACCACCGCCATACCCACTGCGTAGTACCACCAGAGCGGCGCCTGGGGTCCGGCTCGGTTGCCGAACAGCAGCCGCAGCAGTGCGGTGATCCGGTCCTGGACCCATTGCGTGAAACGGTCGATGAGCGACGGCGGCCGGTGGAGCGCGTCGTACCTGCTCATCGACATCACTTCGTGCAATCGCTGGGCGGCGAGGGACGGATCGGACGTCGTCATGGGCTGGAGCAAGGCCGCCAGGAGTGAGCTCAGTCGCGCCCTCGCGTCGTCGTAAAGCGGCGGTCGCGCCTTGAGGTCGCTGAGGATCTCCGGCTGCGTGTTGCCCGTGCTCTCCGTCAGCACCTGGACTGCGGCCGTCGCCGGCGACGCATCTTGCGGCGACGCGTTCTGGATGAGGTCGTATGCCCGTTGAACCGCCTCGGCGTACCGGGGTGGAAGCACCGGGTCGGCGGCCGCAGTCAGCACAGTCGCGCTCGTAAGCGCCGCCGCCAGCGCGAGCGAGGCGATGCAACGCGCCAGCCGTGCTCGGTTCAAGGCGTGGCGGGCCGCACAGCCAGGCGGTGCGCCATTTGGAAAAGGTCGAGCGCCTCGCGACGGACTCGCAGATCGAAGTAGATCAGCACCACCGCGATCTGCAGGACGGGGTTGACCACGGCGTCGACGATGACGTTGATCGCGCCGGCGATCGCCAACAGGATGTACGAGGAGAAAAAGAGCGAGAGTGCGGCCACCGGCACGACCGCGAACGCGACCAACGCGGTCCTGACCACGTACGTGAGAACGCCGAGCAGGAACACGATCAGGAAGGTGCGCCACCACCTGCCCGCGACCAGCCGCCAGCTTCGGCTCATCGCCGCGCCCAGCCCAATGTTCTCTACGAACATCATCGGCACGACGGCGATCCAGTTGACCCAGATCCAGGCCCATAGCGGGATGAGGCAGAAAACAATCGCCATGACGACGATCAAGAGGAAGAAACCAAGGAGCGGAAAGTAGCGGCGCAGGACGGCCATGAAGACTCCACCTGGCGTCACCTGCCTGCCCAGCGCAGACTCGCATGCCGCGTATGTGACAGCCCCGAACCCAAACGGCAGAAGGGCAAGGTTGATCAGAAGAGCAACGATCTGCGCGAGCTGCGACTCGATGTATGTCGTGCTGTCGAGCTGCGAAGCAGGCTGAAAGAGCGAGCCGAAGACAGCAAAGATGTTGAAGCCCGACGAGGCGGCTGAAGGGATGGCAAGCAGGGCGGAGATGCCCGCGAAGAGCCAGAAGTGCCGGCGGTACATGCGAAACGTCTCGTCCAGAAGGTCGCCGATTTCCAGGGGGCGCAGGCGGAGCGGAACCAACACGCTCACTTTTCTAATTCAAAGTCCGGTCGCAAAGCTACCGGCTAAGCGTTGCACGAAGAGAAGGCATGGGAATTGAGTCAACATGCGACCCCGGACCCAGATGACGTAACAGTCCTCTTCGTCGAGGACGATGCGCTGGTGGCTCAGATGTACCGCCTCAAGCTCGAGCTGGACGGGTACTCAGTCGACATCGCTGGCGATGGTCTGATCGCTCTGGAAAAAGCAAGGACTTTGCACCCTGACATCATCTTTCTGGACATAAGGCTTCCCAAACTCGATGGACTCAGCGTCCTCGAAGCGCTGCGGGCGGACCCGACGACGGAGCATATCCCGGTCGTCATCCTTTCGAACTGGAATGAGAAGGAACTGGTCGAGCGTGGCGCCAAGCTCGGTGCGCTCGACCACATGATCAAGAGCCAGACCACGCCGGCCCGGCTGTCCCAGCGCCTGGCCGACTGGCTCCGGAAGTAGATCGATCTAACTCCTCCCCATTTATGGGGAGGTGACCCGAAGGGCCGGAGGGGCCCTTCGGGCGGTGCTTCCCCACAAGCGGGGAAGAGTTTCTAGCTTTTCGCGGGCGCCGGACCTGCCGCGGCCGGCTCCTTGTGCTTGTGCTTCACCGGCGTGAACTTGAGCCCATCCTCGCCCTCGACGTCGATCTGGACGACGTCGCCTCGCGCGATCTTGCCGCGGAGCAGGTGCTCGGAAAGCTGGTCCTCGATCCGGCTCGTGATGACACGCCGCAGCGGGCGCGCGCCATACGTCCGGTCGTAACCCTCTTTCGCCAGCAGGTCCTTCGCCGCGTCGGTGACCTCGATCGTGATCTGCTGCTCGGCCAGGTGCTTGCTCAGCCGGTTCAGCTGCAGGTCGACGATCTCGCGGATCTGGTGCGTGGTCAGGCTCTTGAAGACGACGACCGCGTCGACGCGGTTCAAGAACTCGGGGCGGAACATCCGCTTCAGCTCGTCGTCGATCTTCTGCTTCGTGTTCTGGTGGCGTCGCTCGACCTCCTCCGTCTCGTCGACGACCGCGGGCTGGAAACCAAGTGAGGTGCCCGCCTGGTTGACGTCGCGGATGCCGAGGTTCGAGGTCATGATGATCACGGTGTTCGCGAAGTTCACGATCTTGCCCTTCGCGTCGCTGAGGCGACCGTCCTCGAGGATCTGCAACAGCATGTTGAAGACCTCGGGGTGCGCCTTCTCGATCTCGTCGAACAGGATCACCGAGTAGGGCCGGCGCCGCACGGCCTCGGTCAGCTGACCGCCTTCGTCGTAGCCGACGTACCCGGGCGGCGATCCCACCAGGCGGGCGGTGGTGTGGCGCTCCATGAACTCCGACATGTCGAGCTTGATCAGCGCGTCCTCGGAGTCGAAGAGGTATTCCGCGAGTGCACGGGCCAGCTCGGTCTTGCCGATTCCCGTCGGGCCCAGAAAGATGAAGGAGCCGATCGGCCGTCGCGGATTCTTCAGCCCCGCGCGAGCGCGTCGCACCGCCTGCGAGACGGTGATGATCGCTTCCTCCTGGCCGACCATGCGCTTGTGGATCTCTTCTTCCATGCGAAGCAATCGCGCGCTCTCTTCCTCGACGAGCCGCGAAACGGGAACGCCAGTCCACGCGGCCACGATCTGTGCGATGTGCTCCTCACCCACCTCGGGCACGGTCTCGCCCAGCTTGTCGCGCCACGCGGCTTCTTTCAGGGCAAGCTTGTCCTGCAGCTTCTTGACCTTGTCCCGCACGCTTGCGGCGGCCTCGAAGTCCTGTTTGTTGACGGAGTCATCCTGCTCCGCGCGCTGCTTGCGAATTTCCTTCTGGAGCTCTTTCAGATCTTCAGGAGTCGTGGTCAGCTTCATGCGCACGCGCGCCGACGCCTCGTCGATGAGGTCGATCGCCTTGTCGGGAAGTGCGCGATCGCTGACATAGCGGTCGCTGAGCACGGCCGCCGATTGAACCGCGGCGTCGGTGATGACCACGCGGTGATGCTTCTCGTACAGGGCCTTGACGCCGTTCAGGATGTCGATGGTTTCTGTCAGCGACGGCTGGTCCACATAGACCGGCTGGAAGCGGCGCTCCAGCGCGGCGTCCTTCTCGATGTACTTGCGGTACTCGTTGAGCGTCGTCGCACCGATGCACTGGATCTCACCGCGCGCGAGCGCGGGCTTCAGGATGTTCGCGGCGTCGATGGCACCTTCGGCTGCCCCGGCGCCGACGAGGGTGTGCAGCTCGTCGATGAACAACACGACCTCGCGGCTGGACCGGATCTCGTCGAGGATCTTCTTGAGCCTCTCTTCGAATTCACCGCGGTATTTGGTACCCGCGACAAGCGCGCCCATGTCGAGAGTCAGCACGCGCTTGTGCTGGAGTGACTCGGGGACGTTGCCGAGATTGATCTGCTGGGCGAGGCCCTCGGCGATTGCGGTCTTCCCGACCCCGGGCTCGCCAATCAGGGCGGGGTTGTTCTTGGTGCGGCGGCTCAGGATCTGGATGACGCGCTCGATCTCCGTCTCCCGTCCAATGACCGGGTCGAGCTGGTTGCGTCGCGCGAGCTCAGTGAGGTCGCGACCGAACTGGTCCAGCAACGGAGTCTTGGACGGCTTCTTCGGGGCGGGCTCCGCTTCGGTCTCCGCGCTCGAGTCGTGGAGCAGGCGCTCGATCTCGGTGCGCACCTTCTCGAGGTTCGCGCCGAGGTCTTCGAGCACATGCGCGGCGATCCCCTCGCCCTCGATGAGCAAGCCCAAAAGCAGGTGCTCGGTGCCGACGTAGTTGTGACCCATGCGCCGCGCTTCCTCGAAGGAGATCTCGATGACCTTCTTCACACGCGACGTAGGGATGATCTGCTGGATGATGATCCGCTCGTTCCGGCCGAGGACCGACTCGATGGTCTGCCGGACTTTGCCGATCTCTACGCCAAGGTTGTTCAGAACCTTGGCGGCCAGGCCTTCACCTTCACGGAGCAGCCCTAGGAGAAGATGCTCAGTGCCGATATAGCTGTGGTGCGATCGTTCTGCTTCTTCTTGAGCAAGCGTCAGAACCTTCTTGGCCCGCTCAGTAAATCTCTCAAACGGATACAAGGTCCCTATCCCTCCTGGACTACTTCTTCGACTACTAGGTGGGGCCAGCACCTCCTCAATGCTTCAGCGGTACCGGGTGGTACCTCTGCACCTAATATAACGTCCAACTCAGCCACCGGATTTCAGTTAAGAGGAGGCGCGGTGAAGCACCTTCTCGAACGGATCGGTGGTTTCGTTCCTTCTCTTGTCGCGCTAACGCTGCCACTCGTGTCTCTACCCATCGCAAGCGATTCCTACATCCTTCCTCGTGCGTCGATTGTGATCGCCGGCGCGTGTCTTGGGATCGGGTTAGCGCTCTTGATCTCCGCTGGGCCGAGCCTTGGCGCCTGGCGACTCCCGCTGCTTGCCGCCGCAGGGGCCGCCGTGCTGGCCTTCGTCTTCTCCATCTCGTGGCCGCTCAGCCTCATCGGGTCGTTCACACGGTACGAGTCTTTGCCGATGAGGCTCAGCTACCTGGGCCTGGCGGCGTCCGCGGTGTGGCTTCTCCGCACCAGGTTGCAGCAGGACGCGGTCGGGGTCGCCTTCGTCGTCGGAACGTCGGTGGTCGCCTTCAAGGCGTGGCTCCAGTGGTTCTTCCACGCTCCATTTCGTCCCGATGGCGACGTTGGCAATGCCAACCTGCTCGCCGCGCTGATCGTCATGGCGATACCCATCGCCATCGACCGCGGCCGGCGGAGCGCCTACCTGACGCCGGCCTGGGCGGTCGCGATCGTCGTCCTGCTCGCCGGGCTTGTGGTGACTACATCCCGCAGCGGAGGCCTGGGCTTGATCGCAGGCACGCTGACGGTGATCGCCCTGTCGGTGCCCGCGCGGTTCTTTCGCGCGGCCGGAGCCCTTGCGGCTGTCGGAGTAGGCGCGGCCGCCGCTTTCATCCTGGTCTGGCCGCCGCTCCGCGGGCTCAATCAGGACCCTCCCGAGCTGCGAGTCCACCTCTATCAAGACGCGCTACGAATGATCGCCGCCCGGCCGGTCAGCGGCTGGGGCGAGGACACCACCGGGCTCGCGTTCGGCCAGTTCCTGAGCCGGGACTACGCCGGACTGGTCACCTTCGATCGGGTCCACTCCGGCGTGCTCGAGATCGCGGCGACCCAGGGCCTGTTGGGTCTGGCCGCGCTGACGTGGGTCATCGTCGTGCTTGCGCGGGGGATGTGGCGCGGCAGGTCGCGACCCGGCGTGCCGGGATTGGCGGGAGCGCTGGTCGGCTACAGCGTCTGGGTGTTCTTCAACTTCGACTGGGCGCCGGCGACGGGCGCGTTCTGGCTTCTCGCCGGAACGTGCTGGTCGGTTCTCCAGGCCCCTCCCCGCGTGGCGGTGGCGTCAAGAGAGGGGATGCCAGTTCTCCAGGCCCCTCCCCTCATGGCGGGGGCGTCAAGAGAGGGGATGCCAGTTCTCCAGGCCCCTCCCCTCATGGCGGGGGCGTCAAGAGAGGGGATGCCAGTTCTCCAGGCCCCTCCCCGCGTGGCGGGGAGGGCAAGGGAGGGGCACCCATCGCGACCGGCCCTGGCCGTCGCCCTGGCCCTTGCCGCCGTGATCTTCGCCGTCTTCTTCGCCGTCTTGCCCGTCCTCGCCGACGTCTGGTACCTCAAGGGCCGCGCCGACCTCTCGGTCCGGGTCGACCCCCTGCAGGCCCAGTACCACTGGGCGCTCGGCACCGTGCCTGAGCTCCAGCGGGCAGCCGACCTGGGCGAGACCGATCCAGGCATGTACATCACGCTCGGCGACGGCTACGCCAAGCTCGGCCAATACGATCGAGCGGCGCGCGCCTACAGGCGCGCCCTCGCGATCGACCCTTTCTATTCACCTGCCGCCCAGCGCCTGAGGCGGTCGGCGCCTAGTTACTCGTCTTCTTCGTCGGGGTAATCGTTCGCCCGCTCGGGTCGCGCCGCGGCCAGGCTTGCCGGGGGCGCCGACAGCTGCTTCAGGCTCAGCGAGATCCTGCGCCGGGCGGTGTCGATGCCTATGACCTTGACCTGCACCGTCTCACCAACCTTCAGCACGTCCTCGGTACGCTCGACGTGATCCCACGAAAGCTCCGAGATATGAAGCAGGCCCTCGATGCCGGGCATGATCTGCAGGAAAGCCCCGTACTTCTTGGTCTTGGTGACCTGGCCTTCGACGATCGAGCCGACCGGCATCGACTGGACGAGGCGCTCCCACGGGTCCTGCTGAAGCTGGCGCAGCGAAAGCGAGATGCGGGTCTGTTCCGGATCGAGTTTGATCACCTTCACGGCAACCTCCTCGCCCAGCTGAAGAATGTCGGTGACCTTGGACACGCGGTCCCAGGACAGCTCGGAGATGTGGATCAAGCCGTCGGCACCGCCGATGTCGACGAACGCGCCGTAGCTGGTGATCCCCGAAACGGTGCCCTTGACCGTCGTGCCGGTCTGGAGGCGGCTGAACAGCTCCTCCCGCTTGCGCGCGCGGTCCTCGTCCTCCGCCGCCTTCTGACTGACGATCAGCCTGTTGCGCTTGCGGTTGACCTCCAGGATCTTGACCGGGATGCGCTTGCCGACCAGGGTCTCGAGGGTGCCCGCGTAGGCGCGAGCGACCTGGCTGGACGGAAGGAAGCCCCGCAGGCCCAGGATGTTGACGATGAGCCCGCCCTTGTTCTGCTCCCGCACGTCAGCGTCGATGACAGTCCCGTCGGTTTGCTTCTCAGCAGCCACAAGCCAGGTGGTCTCCGCCCGCGCGCGGCGCAGGCTGAGGACGACGTTGCCCTCCTCGTTCTCGGGCTGCAGGACGTAGACCTTGATCTGGTCGCCCGGCTCGAGGCCGGCGGAGTCGAGGTCTCCGCGCATACCGAGCTCCTTGCTCGAGATGACACCCTCAGCCTTGGCTCCGATGTCGACCAGTACCTCGTCCGGGTCGACTCGAACGACGATCCCATCCACGATGTCCCCGTGGTTGGGGGTCTTGAAGGACTCCTCGTCGTAATGGAGGTAGTCCTCCATGGTCATCGCTGCCGACGAATCCTGGTCGGTCCCCTCCTCGTCTTCGGTCAGGACGGCACCAGAATCAGTAGCCAAAATACGAACCCCCTAGAAATTATTGGTGTGGTCTTGGTCGTCAAAACGGCCTCCGCCAAAATGAGCGTCAATTGTACCGCACAAAAGATCGCTAACCAGGGAAGGGTTTGGTCACGTCGTGGTTGTCGATCAATCTCGTTTTGCCAACTCTGGCGGCGATCACGGCGAGGGTGCCAGGCTTCTGGAAAGTAGCCGGATCCACGAGCTCGGCGTACTCCAGATGGACGAGCGGTTCCAGCGTCAGGCGGGCCGCGATCCGAGCCCGCAGGCGCACCGGGTCGCGCTCTCCGGACGAATACGCCGCCGCCGCCTCGCGAAGGGCGGCGCTGATGCTCCTTGCCGCCTTGCGCTCTTCGGGGCCGAGGTACACGTTCCGCGAGCTGAGCGCTAGCCCGTCGGGCTCCCGCACGGTCGGCACGACCCTGATCTCGACGCCCAGGTCGAGGTCGCGCGCCAGCCGATTGACGACAGCGACCTGCTGCGCGTCCTTCTGGCCGAAGTACGCACGGTCCGGAGCGACCGCCGCCAGCAGCTTGGTCACGACGGTGGCGACCCCTTCGAAGTGTCGCGGACGGGCCGCGCCTTCCAGACCATCCGTGACCCCGCGTACGTGGACGCGCGTGCTGGCGCCGGGTGGGTACATCTCCGCCGCGGTCGGCCGGTAGACGGCGTCGACCTCGGCCTCCTGGAGCATCTTCGCGTCGCGGTCCCAGTCCCGCGGGTAGCGGTCGAGGTCCTCGTTCGGGCCGAACTGCATCGGGTTGATGAAGAGGCTGACGACCACGACGTCGTTCTCGCCCCTCGCGGTCTCGACCAGGCGCATATGCCCGGCGTGCAAGGCGCCCATCGTGGGCACCAGGCCGATCGACCTGCCCTCGGCGCGCCACCGCCGCGACGCACCGAGCATCGCGGCCGGGTGCTCGATAACGGTCAGGCCGTTATCCGCCGTACCTGACCTCTTCGGACCCCACGAACTCGGAGGCTTCGCCGAGAGTTCGCGGGGACCCCTGAGACCTGTCCTTTGCGGGCGCCGATCCGTTGGCCGTGTACTCGTGCTCCGGCCCCGGGAACTTCCCTGTGCGCACGTCTTCCGAATACGCCGTCGCCGCGCTCGCGATCTGCTCTGCGAGGTTCGCGTATCGCTTGACGAACTTCGGCGGCTTGCCGGTGGTCAGGCCGAGCAGGTCGTGCAGGACCAGGACCTGCCCGTCGGTGCCCGGACCCGCGCCGATGCCGATGGTCGGGATGCGGAGCTTGTGGGTAATGGCCGCCGCGAGCTTGCTCGGCACGCCCTCGAGGACGATGCCGAACGCGCCGGCTTCTTGGAGCGCGACAGCGTCTGCCGTGATCTGCGCAGCCTGCTTGTCGGTTTTGCCCTGGACCTTGAATCCGCCCATCTGGTGGACGAACTGCGGCGTCAGGCCGAGGTGACCCATGACCGGGATCCCGATCTCGGTCAGACGCCTGGTGATCTCGACAACGCGACCTCCGCCTTCGAGCTTGACCGCGTGCATGCCGGCCTCCTGCACAAATCGACCGGCGCTGGTGATTGCCTGCTCGGTCGACGCGTGATACGACATGAATGGCATATCGCCGACCAGCAGGGCCTGCCGCGCGCCCCGAGCGACCGCCTTTGCGTGGTGAAGCATGTCTTCGAGCGTCACGGGAAGCGTCGTCCGGTACCCGAGCATCACCATGCCAAGGCTGTCGCCGACAAGGAGTATCGGGATGCCCGCCTCGTCGAGGATGCGCGCGCTTAGGAAGTCATACGCGGTGAGCACGGCAAAGCGCCTGCCCTCGTCCTTGAATCGCTGGACGTCCAGCACCGTGGTCATCTCCGACCTCTCCTTCGGGTCGCTGCCACATCTCGGGTCAGCGCCCTCCTGGTCCGCCGGGCCGCTGCAGGATCGAGTCCCGCCTCGGTCGCGATGCCGAGCGCAACCAGGCCGAGCATACGATAAAGACCATCGGCCGAAGGCTTCCCTTCCCCACTGGCTGGGGAAGGTGGCCCCGCCGCAGAGCGGCCGGGCGGGATGGGGACATCCAGGTTTCGCAATGCCTCGATATGACGTTGCACGGTCTCGGCATCGCCACGCCGGATCGGTCCGGTAAGCGCCCCGACCACACCTCGCCGGCGGATGTTTGCCACTGCCCCCTCGACCAGTGGCATGAGCGCCCTGGTCGCCTCGTCCTCACTCCAGCCGATCTGCTCCAGCAGGCGCACCGCCTCGGCGACCACGACGTCGACGAAATTGGAGGCGTACACCGCCGCCGCGTGATACAGGACGCGACTCTCGTCGCCGACCTGCTTGGGTTTGGCGCCGATCGCCCGAGCCAGGCTGCGAAGCTGCCGCATCAACGTCGGGGTGGTCGCGTCGACCGCGACGGTGATGCCGCGGAACGCCTCCGGCCCACGCGGCGTCGGAAAGGACTGAAGAGGATGGAACGAGCCACGCGGATTGCCCTCGACGCCGATCAGGGCGTCGAGTCCGAGCGCACCGCTCAAGTGCACCACCGCCAGCTCCGCGGGCGGGTTCATGCGCGCGACACGAGTCGCCATCTCACTGATGGCGCCGTCAGGAACGGCGAGAAACAGCAAACCCTGGCGCGGTATGCGGAAACCGGTTCGCGCAGGCACGAGGCGCGCGTGCAAGGCGCGCGACAGGCTGCGGCCGAGATTGCCTCGGCCCGCGACGGTTATCTGTTCTGGCGTTCTACGACGCGGATGAGCTGGCCGCGGCCGGAGCTTGCGGCTCCTCACGGTTGAGGATCTGATCGAGCTCCTTGCCGTCGATTGTTTCCACGATCTTGAGGCGCTCGACGACCGCGTCCATCTTGGAGCGCTGCTTGGTCAGCACTCCCTTGGCCGTCTGATAGCCGTGGTCGACGATGCTGCGAATCTCCTCGTCGATCAGCGCTGCGATCTCCTCGGAGTAGTTCCTCTGCTCCCCGAGGTCACGGCCGAGGAACACGAGCTCCTCTTTGTGGCCCATCGTCACGGTGCCGAGCTTGTCCGACATGCCCCACTGCGTGACCATCCGCCGCGCGAGCTGCGTCGCGCGCTGGATGTCGTTCTCGGCGCCGGAGGTGATGTCGCCGAAGACGATCTCCTCCGCGACGCGGCCGCCCATGATGCCCGCGATCTGGTCACGGAGCTCCTCGCGCGAGACGAGGTATTTGTCCTCCTCCGGGAGCGCGAGCGTCCAGCCGAGCGCCATACCGCGGGAGATGATCGAAACCTTGTGCACTGGGTCGGTGTGAGGCAGCGCCTTCATGACGAGGGCGTGGCCGACCTCGTGGTAGGCAATGATCTCTTTCTCGTGCTCGGAGATGCGCCGGCTCTTGCGTTCCGGTCCGGCGATCACGCGAGCGATCGCTTCCTCGAGCTCGTCCATGCCGATCACCTTCTTGTTGGCGCGCGCGGCGAGGATCGCGGCCTCGTTGATGAGGTTCGCGAGGTCGGCGCCGCTGAAGCCGGGCGTCTGGCGGGCGAGCACGTCGAGGTCGACCGTGGAGTCGAGCGGCTTGTTGCGCGCGTGGACGTCAAGGATCTGGCGGCGGCCCTTGATGTCGGGACGGTCGAGGGTGACGTGGCGGTCGAATCGGCCCGGGCGCAGGAGCGCCGGGTCGAGCACGTCCGGCCGGTTCGTCGCCGCGATGACGATGACGTGGGTGTTGGTGTCGAAACCGTCCATCTCGACGAGCAGCTGGTTGAGGGTCTGCTCGCGCTCGTCGTGGCCGCCGCCGAGGCCCGCGCCGCGCTGGCGGCCGACCGCGTCGATCTCGTCCACGAACACGATGCAGGGCGAGTTCTTCTTGGCCTGGTCGAACAGGTCGCGGACGCGGCTCGCGCCGACGCCGACGAACATCTCGACGAACTCGGAGCCTGAGATCGAGAAGAAGGGCACGCCGGCCTCGCCGGCGACTGCTTTGCTCAGCAGGGTCTTGCCGGTTCCCGGAGGACCCACCAGGAGGACGCCCTTCGGGATACGCGCGCCAAGGGCGACGAACTTTTCGGGGTATTTCAAAAACTCGACGATCTCTGTTAGCTCCTGCTTGGCCTCGTCCACCCCCGCCACGTCGGCGAACGTGATGGCAGGCTTGTCGCCGGCGATCATGCGCGCCCGAGAGCGCCCGAAAGAGATGGCCTGGTTGTTGCCGCTCTGCGTCTGGCGCAGCACCCACCACATGAAGGCGGCGATGAGGATCACGAGGATGATGTTCGGCAGCAGCACGCTGATCAGGTAGCTGCCGGTCTGGCTCTTCTCGAACTGCACGGTGACCCCGGAGGCGCGCAGGTCGTCCATGTACTTGCACTCGCCGGAGCAGTCGGGAAGCACGACGTTGTGCTTGTTGTGCGAGGCGTCGGTGACGACGCCATCCGTGCCGCTGATGTCGACCACGGCCACGTTGCCCTTGGCGGCCTCGTTCAACATCCGCGTGTAGTTCCAGTCGCCCTGCGCCTGGTTGCTCTGGATCGAGCTCCACGTGAACCAGAAGATCAGGCCGAGGACGACGACCAGTGCGAAGTAAAACAGGCTGGAGCGGGGGAAACGGCTCAACTCAGATCTCCTAATTTCCGCGCCCTGCCCGCGCCCGGCGCTCGAGGGCTCGTTGGATTTTCTAGCCTAACAACTTTCGGCGCGGTGGGAACCTGCATTGGCGTGATCGAGACGTGGACGCCGGGCTCGCCGTGGCGGCTCGCGAGGTCGGCGTCGACCGCCAGCCCCGGGACCCAGGCAAGCTTCTCCCCGGCAAAGACCAGGGGCCAGGCGTCACGGTCTTCGCGCGGCACGCGGGCGTCCACGAAGATGTCCTGCAGCTTGCGCGAACCGCGACCGCCGACCGGCCGCAGACGCAGCCCTGGGCTGCGGAATCCGAGGCGGAGGGCGAGACCCGCCCGGAGATGCGCCGCGCCACGGTCGTCGCAACCCATGCATGTCTTTACCTGCAGGCGTAACGGGTCGCCGGAGACGCGTCGCGACGGCACCACTTGCATGAGGTCCCCCACGATACGGAAACGCAGGCCGCCCGGAAGATCGACGCCCCGCCCGCCTCTGCCGGGTTCCGCCAGGCTCAGCATGGCGGCGATATGAGCGCGGGATAAGCCAGGGTCGGAGCCGCCGGCGCCGATGTAGAGCAGCTTCAGGGCCTCGGCGGCCACGGGCTCTGGCAATCTCCGCAGCCGGCGGCGGGTTGTCGGGCCTGCAGCCGCGGTCGCGGCGGCCTCGTGCATACGCGTCGCCGCCGTGGCGGCCGAGTGGAAACGTTGGCCGATTCCGGGCCGGTCACGCTCGAGCGCAGGCAGGATCAGATGACGCACGCGCACGCGCGCGAACCGTGGATCGAGGTTGGCCGGGTCCTCATAGGCAGCGATGCCGCGCACCAGGAGGTAGTCCCGCAGGTCCTTTCTCCAGACGTTGAGGAAGGGACGGA
>Ga0209802_1000241_pt1 | contig 41479 bp, 40 predicted proteins | sample GraSoiAngelo_129_FD_185886 | JGI IMG/M metagenome (GOLD analysis project Ga0209802, IMG submission 185886) | Grasslands soil microbial communities from the Angelo Coastal Reserve, California, USA - 14_0927_12_40cm (SPAdes) (version 2) | ecosystem: Environmental > Terrestrial > Soil > Grasslands ...
GCAGCCCGGCCCCGCCGGCACCAATGATCAGGACATCGTGGGTGTACGTCTGGGTGGCGTCGCTCATGCGATCCAGCGTGGCTCGTGAAAGCCGGCCATCACCAACCGGACGTAGATGTCAGTCAGCCCGACCGAGAACATGCTGACCCAGGCGAACCAGCCGTGCCGGGGGTTCAGCCGATTGAGCGCGTCGGCCAGCCGGTGGCGGGCTTTCCCGGCTTTCACGCACGAGTAGCAGTCGAGGCGGCCGCCGGCCAGGTGGCGCAACGAGTGGCACGAGAACGTGTATCCGCTCAGCAGGATGACGTTGACCAGCATCACCACCGACCCCAGCCCGACGAAGAAATGCCCGTGATAGATGAACGCCCGAACCACGTCGACACCCAGGAAGACGGTGACGACGATGGTCAGGAGGAGGGCGTAGCGATGCAGGTTCCAGAGGACGAGCGGGAACCGGGTCTCGCCCGTGTAGCGACCGCGCACTCCTTCACCGCGGGCGCAGGCGGTGGGGTCCCGGAAGAAGGCCCGATAGTACTCCTTGCGGTAGTAGTAGCAGGTGACGCGCAGGCCGAGGGGAATGACCGCCAGGAAGGGGACCAGCAGGCCGATGACCGGCAGCTTGAAGGTGCCGAAGCCGATCCAGGTCGAGAAGAACGGGGAAACGTATGGGTCGGCAAACACGTAGGTGCCGGAGAAGACCGACCAGGTCGCATAAGCGAAGAATCCAACGTACGAGACGACGGTCAGCGCCGGCTCGATCCACCAGGCCAACCGGCGTTCAGCGTGGCGGGGACGTGTCGCCCGAACCGCCTCAACAGCCACGTCTTAGCCCGGATCTACCGATCGGACGATGCAAGTGTGACTCGGTGGATTCGGGCTGAGCACCGCCAAAAGTTTAGACTTTCCCGCTGGTTCGCCGGCCGAGGAGAACGCCGATGCCTGAAGCTACCACCGCGAGGATGAGCACGGTTCGCCCGCGAATCCCGGGGCGGAGCGGCCGGGCCGACTCTGGCGCCAGGTTGGGAGGGGGGGCCTCTGGCGCTGACTGGTCCGCGTTCACGGGGTGCAAGACGCTGTTGACCTCCACCCCCACCACGGTGATCAGGCCCACGAAGTAGAAAAACGTCATCAACAAGAAGAACAGCCCAAAGGTCTTCCCGTAGGCGTTGAGCCCCTTGTTGATCGAAAGATAGATCGGAAAGATCAGGGTGACGACTTCGAACAGGATGCCGGCGACCAGGGCGCCGGGCCACACCTGGCCCAGGTGGAGCCGGCGGTTGGGAACGACGAAGTAGATGACCAGGTACAGGATGAAGCCGGCGACAATGCCGATCAAAAGCTGGAGCAGCGCCGCCGCGTCGCCGGCCAGAAACGCAGGCACGTTCGGGAGCTGGTTCAAAGCTGGCAAGACACTGGAGGTGGTCACCGCCACGCCCGCCAGGATGGTGAACAGGAAGATCATCGCCACGCTCATGAGCTTGCCGGGGATGAACCTCCGTGGCCGTACGTGGTAGACGATGGCGAAGGCCTGCTCCATGGCCCCGAACAGGGCTGACCCGCCCCAGACCAGGCCGCCCAATCCGACCAGGGCTAGCAGGCCGGTCTGCTCCTTGACCCCGGCGAGGACTTTCACTAGCTCTTGCACCGTTTGCGGATTGGTGGGGATCAGCGACAGCAGCCTGGTGTAGATCTGGGTGGTGGTGATGCCGGCGACCTGCAGGACGATGCCGAGAATCGCGGCCACCACCAGCACCACCGGGAACATGGCGAACAGAGCGTTCCAGGCGATGATGATGGCCCAGTTGGGCGCCTGGTCATCGACGAATTTCTTGACGACTCGCCCCGGGACGCTGCCCAACACCCGATTGATAGCCACCTGACCCTGATACTAAGCCCGAATCTAAAAGCGTGAAAAGAGGAGAGGCCACCCCGGCCTCTCCTGTCGCTGGTGGGGCGTCCCTCGGTTAGCGGGCCTGGGGAAGGATCCCCTTGGGCCGGAACCGCCAGGCCGCCAGCCCGAGGGCGGCGAGGACGAGGAACGGGAGCAGGAAACCGAGCACGATGATCATCCCCGAGACCACATTGGCCGATAGGCGCAACGCGGTTCCGAACGAGTCGCCAATCCCGCTCCGGTCCCACAGGCTCGGCTCGGCCGGCTTGACCGGAGCCACCGCCGGGATGATCAGGTTGACGCTGATGGTGGAGAAGGTCGTCTGGGTGTCCAAGTAGCGGATACGGCCTTCAATCCGCTCAATCTCGCCGGTCACGATAGAGAGCTGGTTCTGGACGGCGATGGAGTCCTGGATGGTCTGCGCCCTAGCCATCAGGGCGATCAGGATGGCCTGCTGCGCGTGCTGGTTCTTGTTCCGGGCCTGCAGGTCGACATACTCGCTACTGACGTCCTGGCTGCTGGTCTGGATCGCAGTCACAGTCCCCAGCGACCGGAACTGGTCCAGGATCCGCGTGTACTGGTCGGCCGGCACCTTCACGACCACCGCGCCGGTGTTGATGACGTCTTGATCCGACTGCGCCGTCTGCATGCTGAATAACACGCCCCCGGCGGCCTGGGCGATGTCGACGATCCGGCGAGAGACGGAGTCGAAACTGCCCTTGGTGATCTTGATGGTCACCGTCGCATCCTGGATGAGTTTCTGGGCACTCTGGGCTTGCAGCACGGGGTCGCTGACGGTGTTCGGCTGGGCCTGTGCGCCATCGGCCAGGGCCGGTGCGCCGCTGGCCCCTCCGCTGTACGCCTGGCTGGATCCAGCTCCGCCATGGCCCAGGCCGCCCGAGACAGGCGCCCCGGTCGCCGTGTTCCCGGCGCCACCACAAGCGGCCAGGATGGTCGCCATCGCCACGCTCGTCAGGGGGAGAGCCAGTTTCATAGATCAGTTCACCTCATGGGTAAGACGGGGTAGCCGCCGAAAAGTTTCCGGCGGGCTCAGTCAGGGTCTATTTGACACGTCGGCATCCTCCCGTTAGCCTGTGGAAGCCCATGCCCTTCGAATATCGCGTCGCGGCCACGGTGGAGGAGGCCAACCAGCTCTCCGATCAGGGCTTTGAGGTCTTTACCATCCTGCCGCCCGGCCCGAACGGTGGCGCGGACCGGATCTACCTCCGCCGGGAGAAGCGCAGCGGGTCAGGCGCTGGGTTCGCGGTCGAGCCCCGCCCCAAGGCCGGCTAAGCCTCGATTCGGGCCAATCTGATCGGGCAAAGACCCGATTGACGCGAATCGGAAACTTGATTACAATTTGGTTATCACAAATAGAGTTTTGTGAGGGCGGATCACCCGCTCTTCTCTGTTTGAACGGGGCCCAGCCCCGGGGTTTAGCCCACCCGATTGTTGGAGACAGCAGAGGTGGAGGAGTGACATTGATCATGCAGTCCGTCCGTCATTACGAAGCCGCCGTTCGCGCGATGTCCCGGGCCGCGGCCCAGGTGGAAGCCAGCCAGGCCCCGATTCGGCGCGCCTATGGGCAAATGGCCGCGCTGGACACGCTGCTGGGCCGGCTGGAAGAGCTGCGGCTGACCGGCGAGCGGTCCCTGCCGGAGGATCTTCGGGATCTGGCCCAGGGCTACGCCGAGCGCCACGACGCCGAACTCCTGTCCCAGATCGCCCAGGCTCGGCCGGAGGACCTCAACACGGTGCACGATGCCCTCTTTGAGGCGCAGGGCCGGGTCATGCTGCAGCTGGCTGGCCTGCGCCGGGTGCCCAACTGGCAGGAGCTCGAGGCAGTGCTGGAGCCGGGCGGCGAAGAGGCGGCCTGACCGAGTCCGATCCGGACGACCGTGAGCGACCGCTTGACATCCTGGCCGACCGGCCGCGCCAGGTCCTGCTTATCTCCTGGGGGGATGGCCACCAGTCCGGCTATCCCTTCGAGTACCTGCGCTGGCACTGTCCATGCGCGGAGTGCGCCGGCGAGGCCGGACTGCCGGGCCGGCTGGCCTCGACCCAGTCACTGAGACCCGACCAGGTGGCGATGGCCAGTGTCGAGGCGGTCGGCCTGTTCGGGATCCGGCCCACCTGGCAGGATGGCCATTCCACCGGCATTTACGGGCTGGCTCTGCTGCGCTCTCTTTGCCCATGCCAGGCCTGTATCGCAGAGCGCCAGGCGGGCGCCCCTGCCTAACCAGGGGTCAGGTTAGCCGGTTTCGGGCTTTAGGCCGGGGTGACTTTGGCCAGGCCCAGGTTGGCTTCGAGGGTGGCCTTCGGCTGGTAGCCGATAGCCTGCCGGCTGAGCTTTCCGTCCTGGAACAGGGCGATGTAGGGGATGCCGCGGATGCGGTACCGCTCCGCCAGCGCCGGTTGCTCGTCGATGTTCACCTTGGCGACCTTGAGGTCGGCTCGCTCGCTGGCCATCTGCTCGACGATGGGGGCCAGCATCTTGCAGGGCCCGCACCAGTCGGCGTAGAAGTCCACCAGCACCGGCTGGTCTGACAGCAAGACCTCCGCTTCAAAGGTCGCTTCGGTGACGTGAATCAACTTACTCATGAGTCTCCTTGGGGGTCGTGCTTGCACTAAGCGTAACCCAGGAGCACCGGTGGATATTCCGCCCCTCCCGAGGAGGGCTGCCGAGCCCGGAAAAAGGCCCTAGTTGGAGAAGACCTCCACCACGATCACCTTGGTCCCGTTGCTGGCGACCCCCAACCCCGCCCGGCCGTAGGCCGGGTTCAGGATGTTGTCGCGGTGCTCGGGGGAGTTCATGAGCATGGTGTTGATCCCCGCCATCGACGGATCGGTCGACCAGGCGATGTTCTCACCGGCGGTGGTGTAGGCGATTCCCCAGCTCCTGAAGAGCTCGACGAAGGCCAGCTGGCCGGTGGCCGGGTCATAGTGCGAGAAATAACCGCGGTCGAGCATGTCCTGGGCGCGGTACTGGGCCACCCGCGCCAGCGTGGCGCTCCAGCTCAACATCCGGACGCCGTTGGCGATCCGGTCCTGGTTGATCAAAGTGAACTCCTGGCCCGCCGCTCCCCCAACCGGAACTGCGACGCTGGTGGCGGCAGGGGCGGGCACCGCCGCTGGGGCGGGTCGCCAGGCGGGCTGGGCCGCCGAGGGTTGGTGGGCGACCGACGGCGGAGGGACCTCGTGGAGCTTGGCCTCGGCCACGGCCGCCGCCCTCAGCCGGTCGGGACCCGCCAATGCGGTACTCCGGATGGTTGCGATTACGGCCGCCGTCACAGTGTCTTCGTGCTGGGTCGCTCCTCTACTCGGCGAAACACTTCCCAAGACGGTGGGGACGGCTAGCCCCAGGACTAGAACCGGCGGAATGCGCGCGAGCATGGTCCGAACAATGGTTCGAGGCATCTGATCTTTTCCCCCCGTAAACGGCTGAGCGAAACCTGGCGGGATTCTAAGCGGTGTGGGGCAAAAATGCCGGTCGGAATGGTTCAGCCAAAGCTGAGCCGATGAGTATCAGGCCGCCGTCACAAAGAGCAATAAATGACCCAGCAGTTGGCCCGGCAGTAAGGCGATCATCGCCAGATAGAGCAGACCGGTGGTTGACATGAACGAGCGCATCCGGCACGTGGGAAACGCGAGGCCGGCCGCCAGCAAAGGTAAGCCGACAGCCCCTAGGGCCCACAGCACCGCCAGGGTCGGGTTCTGGGTCAGGATGGCCGAGACAGAACCCGGCGACCTGGCCAGCCCCAACAATCCCGGCAGGAAGATCAGCGGCTGCACCACCAACGCCACCAGCAAGATGGCGATGGCGCGCAACAACGGTCGGTTGGTCAGTGCCGGGGTGACCAGGTACCAGTGGCCGAGCAGCATGCCCGTCGTGGCTGCCCCTAGGACCAGGCTGGAAACGACGGCCAGAACGGCGATGGCCAAGCCGTCGACCACTGACCCGCCCAGCGTTACGAAAGTCAGGGCCATGGCGGCCAGTAGCGCGCCGCAGGTCAGGGCCGGTGGAAGCCAGGTGAGCAGGCCGGACCGCCCGGTCCAGGTCGCCCAGGCAGCAGCGGCCAGTGCGACCACCACCAGCACCAGCAGACCAGGCAAGACCCCCGCCGCGGCCCCGTTGATGCGCAGCAGCCGGACGTACGAGGCGGGCGGCGCACCCAGGGCCGCCAGGAGCGCCATCACCGCCAGTCCCGTCTCAGCCAGCGCCATGAACTTGAGGAAGCCACGGGTCAGGTCGCCGCGGGTTTGCAGGAGCAAGACGGTGAAAACGGTGCCAATCGTCGTCTCCGCCAGCACCACGAACAGCGCCAGCGGCACGCTGAGCAGCGCCACCGGAACGCCCGAGGCAGTCAGCAGGGACTCACGCATACCCGCTGGCCATAGTAGTGTGAGGCCATGGCGGACCAGCGAGGATACGTGCCGGTGGAGCTGCGGGACGGCGTGTGGCGGACCTCAAGCGGGGTCGAAGCTCCGTGGTTTGAGGTGGAGACCGACCTGATCTCGGCGGGCGAGGTCGAGGGCGCCATCGATCGGGTGATGAGCGTGTATGGCGTGAGCGACGTGGTGGTAGACGCCTTCGACCAGTTTCGGAAGGAGCTGCGAACCGTCCTCCCGGCCGCCGACCTTACGGAATAGACGCGACCGGGACGCGATAGGTAGACGTAGTGGGAATCTTCCGCCGCGATCGCGTGCAGGATCCGCGGGTGGTCGCCGACCCGCACCGGCTGCCACCCGGCCAGGTGCTGACCGACAAGTGGCCGGTCCTCAGCTACGGCAGCACTCCCCACTACGACATGGCCAAGTGGCGATTGCGGCTGGATGGCGAGGTGGACAAACCGGCCATCCTCAGCTGGGAGGAAGTTCGTCAGCTGCCGGCCACCACGGTGACCGCGGACATGCACTGCGTGACCACCTGGAGCCGGCTGGACAACACCTGGGAAGGCGTCAGCCTTGCCGACCTCGCCCGCCTGGTGCAGCCCCGCGCCAGCGCCCGATTTGTGGTCGCCCACTGCGCCGAGAACTACACGACCAGCGTCCCGGTGGAAGTCCTTGCGGATAGCGACGTCCTGATCGCGTACCGGCACGACGGTGTCGAGCTACCGGCCGACCACGGCGGGCCACTTCGACTGGTGGTTCCCAAGAAGTACGCGTGGAAGAGCGCCAAATGGCTAGAGCGCTTGGAGTGGGTGGAGCACGACCGCCTGGGCTTCTGGGAAGTGAACGGCTACAACAACGGAGCCGATCCATGGAAGGAAGAGCGCTACTGGTGATCCCCCGGCCCCGTCTCGATCGATAGGGGGACTCCCCCTTGGCGGTTGCTGCTCGAAGCCAAGAGCCGCCACGGCTCTTCCTCTTGACTTCGAGCACCGGCGCTGCGTGATCGCATCGCCTGCCCGCCAACCCCCCTGGCTGACCCCTGGAAAGAAGAGCGCTACTGGTAGAGTAATCGCATCACGGGGTGCGCGCGCGAGCGCTGAGAGGCGGCAAGTGGTCGCCAACCCATAGAACCTGATCTGGGTAATGCCAGCGGAGGGATGCCGATGACTGCGCAGGTCGTCAGCGACGTTCAATCGGACGCCTTTCTGAAGGTCGAATCCCATGGGATCGACCCGATTCCGGGGGCGGAACGCAAGGGCACCGCTCGTGACGTGGGGCTGCTCTGGGTGGCGGCATTCGCCAATTTCGCGTCGCTGATTACGGGCGGGCTGCTCATCAGCTTTGGGCTGGGCACGCTGGAGTCGATCCTGGCGGTGGCGGTGGGCTCGGTCGCCTCGGCGGTGGTCCATGGCTTGCTGAGCACGGCAGGCCCGCGCTTCGGCGCCACCCAGGTGGTCGCGGCGCGGCGGACCTTTGGGATGCGGGGCGCCTACCCAGGGGCTTTCTTTACGCTTTTCCTGGCGGTCGGCTGGTTTGCCGTCGATTGCGTGATCGCGGCCCAGGCATTGTTGCAGCTCGGCCGGCTGGCAGGCCTGCCCTCGGGGAGCCTGCTCAGCGCCAGCGCCTTGCTGGTCGTGGTCGCGATTTCCGTGCTGGTCGCCGTGTATGGGCATCAGACCATTCAGGTCTTTGAAAAATATGGGGCGCTCGTTTTCATCGCCTTTTGCGCGCTGCTCTTTGTGGCGCTCCTGCCCAGGATGCGATGGACCCTGGGCGCGACCGTCGCCGGCACGGATCACGTCGCCGCCTGGGTGCTGGGCACCAGCGTGATCTTCGCCCTGGTCGCATCCTGGTTCAGCTTCGCCTCGGACTACTCGCGCTACCTGCCGGTCCGCACCTCGGTGCGCTCCGTCACCGGATGGGTCGGAGGCGGCACCGCTGTTTCCATGTTCCTCTTCGGCGCGCTGGGGGTGCTGGTGGCCAGCATCGAGCCCAAACAGGCCGGCGATCTGCTCGGCCTGATCGGCGGCCAGGCCCCGGCGCTGATCGTGGTGCCGTTCCTGCTCTTCGTGGCCGTAGGAGAGATCTGGGCCAATTACCTCGATGTCTACACGGCCGGTCTCTCCGGTCTGGCCCTCAACTTGCGAATGCGGCGCTGGACCGCGGCCCTCCTGCTCGGCGGTCTGGGCGGCGTGCTCGCCTACTTCGCCATGTTCATCTCGAACTTCAAGGACCAGTACACCAACTTCCTGCTGGTCACCTATCTGTGGGTGCCGTCCTGGGCGGCCGTGGTGCTGGTCGACCTCTTCATCCTTCGGCGGCGTCAAGCCGGCCCCGGCTTGGTCAGCTGGCGGGCGGTGGCGGCCTGGCTGGTTGGCGTCGCCGTGGCCGTCCCATTCGTGGACTCCACGCTCTGGCAGAGCCCCCTGGCCGTGAACGTCCTGCACAACACGGATATCTCCGGATACGTCGGGGCACTGGTGGGCGGCGTCGTCTACCTGGTGCTGGGACGACGAGCATGAGCACCCCGGTCGCGCTCACGATTGCCGGCTCGGACTCCGGTGCCGGGGCAGGCATCCAGGCCGACCTGAAGAGCTTCGCCGCCAACGGCGTCTACGGCCTGAGCGTCATTACCGCCATCACCGCCCAGAACACCGTGGGCGTCCGGGGCGTGCAGGACGTCGATCCCGTGGTGATCCGAGCCCAGCTGGATGCCGTGAGCGAAGACTTTGCCATCGGGGCGGTCAAGACCGGCATGCTGTCGAGTGCGAAGATCATTGAAGTGGTCACCGCGGGCATCCGCGCGCATCGGCTGCCGCACCTGGTGGTAGACCCGGTGATGGTGGCCAAGAGCGGCGACCGGTTGCTCAGGGAGGACGCGGTTGACGCGTTGCGCCGGCACCTGTTGCCGATGGCGGAGGTGGTGACCCCGAACCTGCCGGAAGCGCAAACGCTGAGCGCCCTGCCGGTGGTCACGGTTCCCGACCGCGTCGCGGCGGCCCGCGCCATCCTGGCCCTGGGGGCGCGCAGTGTCGTTATCAAGGGTGGACACGGCGAGGAGGACCCGGTCCTGGACCTCCTGGTGGACGCGGAGGGTGTCCGCGAATTCCGGGCGCCCAGGGACCGCGGGACCAGTACCCACGGCACCGGCTGTACCTTCTCGGCTGCCATCGCCGCCGGACTGGCCCGCGGCCTGAGCGTGGCGGCCGCCGTCGGCGAGGCGCGCACCTATCTCTCCGCGGCTCTGGCCCAGGCGCCTGGCCTGGGCCATGGGCACGGGCCGCTCAACCATTTCCCCTCGGTAGCGCATGCCGTTCGGTGACCGCGACCTCGACTACCTGGAGAAAGTCCATCCAGCGCTCGACGCCGTGGCCACCGAGATGCTGGCCGCCGGGCGAGCCGAAAAGCTTCCAATCGTGCAGATGCCGGTGGCCCGTTTTCTTCGTGTGGTGGTAGCGGCCGTGCGGCCCGCGCGGGTGGTGGAGATCGGGACCGCCATCGGGTTCAGCACCCTCTGGATGGCCACCGCGCTGCCGCCGAACGGGCGGATCGACACCATCGATCCCGACCGCAGCCGCACCGACCGGGCCCGGCGCTACTGGATCCGCGCCCAGGTCGGCGATCGCATCCGGGTCGTCAACGAGCCGGCGCTGCGCGTGCTCCCCCGGCTGGCGCCCGGCATCGACCTCGCCTTCATCGACGCGGTGAAGACCGAATACTCAGCCTACCTGGAGGCCCTGCTGCCCAAGATGCGGCCGGGCGGCATCATCCTGGCCGATAACCTGCTCTGGAGCGGACGGATTGCCGCCGGAGACCACGACGCCGACACGGATGCCCTGCGCGGCTTCAATGAAACCTTCCTGCACCACGCCCGGCTGGACGGCACCATCCTGCCGGTCGGCGATGGGCTGGGATTTGCCGTGATTAAATAACCCGCGTGTCGACCCCGGCCGAGCTCGACGGGCTCACCCGGGAGCGTGTGCTGTGGGCCTACGGCATTGTGCTCCGGGCGCGGTACCTCGATGACCGGCGTTTCATTCTCAACCGGGCTGGCAAGCTGGCCTTCATCATTTCTCCCCGTGGGCACGAGGTGGCCCAGGTGGCGGCCATCACCGCCCTCCAACCCGGCCGCGATCGCTTCTGCCTGTACTACCGGGACTTCGCGGCCGCGCTCGCCTGTGGCTTCACGCCGGAAGAGCTCATGCTGTCGGCGTTCGCCCGAGCTGCGGATCCGTCCAGCGGCGGCCGCCAGACACCGGGCAATTTTGGCAGCCGGCGGCGCGGGATCATCATCGGCTCCAGTGCGGTGGGCACCCAGATCCCGAAGGCGGCCGGCATCGGCCTGGCCCTGAAGTGGCGCGCTGAGGGCGCCCTCTGCTACGTCAGCTTTGGCGAGGGCGCCACCAGCCAGGGCGATTTCCACGAGGGATTGAACTTCGCCGCCCTCCATCACTGTCCGGTGATCTTTCTCTGTGAAAACAATCACTGGGCCATTTCGGTGCCCGAAGCGCGACAGGTGGCTGGCCCGGGCGTGGCGGCGCGGGCCGCCGCATACGGGATTCCTGGAGTGGCCGTGGCGGGCGACGACTTCCTCGCCGTCCACGCCGCGGTGCGCGCGGCCGCCGAGCGGGCCCGGCGCGGTGAGGGCCCGACCCTGATCGAAGCCCGCGTCTTGCGCCTCCAATCCCATTCCACCGATGACGACCAGCGCGCCTATCGGGATCCCGCGGAGCTGGAGGCCGAGGCGGCCCTGGATCCGGTGCCGCGGATGCGCGCCTGGCTGCTGGCGGTGGGGTGGCTCACCGAACCGGACGATGCGCGGTTCCAGGAGGAGGTGGCGCGCGAGGTCGAGGCCGCCACCGTCGCCGCGGAGGCTGCGCCCGAGCCCGATCCGTCGACCCTCACCCGCCACGTGTACGCCGATGGCTGACCGAACCCTCGTCCAGGCGATCCGCGACGCGCTCCTCGAGGAAATGGACCGGGATGTTCGGGTATGCGTGCTGGGCCAGGACGTGGGATTGAAGGGGGGTGTGTTCAAAGCCACCGAGGGCCTGCAGCCGCGCTTCGGTCCTGACCGGGTGCTGGACACGCCCCTGGCTGAATCGAGCATCGCGGCCGTGGCCCAGGGACTGGCACTGGAAGGCTACCGCCCGGTCGCCGAAATGCAGTTTGCGGACTACATTTTCCCGGCCTTCAATCAGATCGTGAACGAGATCGCCAAGGTCCGCTACCGCTCCAACGGGGACTTCTCCTGCCCCCTGGTGATCCGGGCTCCGACCGGCGGTGGGGTGCGCGGCGCGCTCTATCACTCCCAGTCGGTGGAGGCCTATTTCTGCCACGTTCCGGGGTTGAAGGTGGTCCTCCCGTCGACCCCCGCCGATGCCAAGGGCTTGCTCAAGGCGGCCATCCGCGACCCGGATCCGGTCATTTTCCTGGAGCCGAAAAAGCTCTATCGGGCGGCCCGCGGGCCGGTGGCGGACGGTGAGGGGGCCCTACTCCCCTTGGGCAAGGCGGCCGTAGTCAAGGAGGGGGCAACGGTCTCGGCCATCACCTACGGCTACCTCCGCGCGGTGACCCAGGAGGCCGCCGTCCGGCTGGAGGCGGAAGGCATCAGCGTCGAGGTGATCGACCTCCGAACGCTGCGGCCGTGGGACCAGAGCGCCTGCCTGCAATCGTTGGAGAAGACGGGCCGAGTGGCCGTCATCTACGAGGCCAACCGGACGGGAGGATTTGGCGCCGAAGTGGCCGCCGAACTGGCCGAGCGGGGGTTCGCCCACCTGGACGCGCCGGTGACCCGGGTGGCCAGCCCCGACGTACCCGCCATGCCCTTCAGCGCCGCCCTCGAACATGCGTTCATGCTCAACACCGACAAGGTCGCCGCCGCTCTCCGCCGGCTGGCCGAGTACTAACTACCAGTTGGCTCCCCGGTGGTCGCCGCCTTATACTCATCGGCGGGGTTCCTTGTTCCAAGCCCCCCGGAACCAGGACCCCATTTCCCCCCACCCCTACAATTGGAACCGCCTTGCCTGGTGAGGGAGAGTCCCCCAAGAGAGACGGCGTCTTCATCTCGGTCGATATGGAGGGGGTTGCGGGCGTGGCCCACCTCCACCAGGTCATGCGCGGGACCGCCGAGTACGAGCGCTCCTGCCACTGGATGACGGCGGAGACGAATGCCGCCATCGCCGGGGCCCGGACCGCCGGCGCCACCCGCTTCCTGGTCAACGATTCGCACGGCGACATGCGCAACCTCGTGCTCGACGAGCTCGACCCGACGGCCGAGGTGATCAGCGGGGGGGACAAGCCCTACTCCATGGGCGCCGGCCTGGATGCGTCGTTTGCGGCCGCCTTCTTCATTGGGTATCACGCGTCCATCGGTACGCCCGGCGCCATCCAGGACCACACGTACGGCGGTCGCACCATCTATGACATCCGCATCAACGGCGCGCATCAGAGCGAAGCCACCCTCAACGCCGCCCTGGCCGCCACCCACGGAGTCCGGACGGCGCTGATCACCGGCGACCGCGCCTGCATCGAGGAAGCCCAGCGCGACCTGCCCGGCATCGAAGGGGTCATCGTCAAGGAGGCGCTGACCCGGATGGCGGCGCGATCGCTCAATCCGGGCGAGGCCTGCCGCCGCATCCAGGAGGGCGCCGCCCGGGCCCTGGGGCAGCTCGCCAGCCGGCCGCTCTTCCAGCTCAAAGGTCCGTTCGTCCTGGAGATCGACTGGAACAACACGCTGATGGCCGACAACTGCCTGGACGTCCCCGGCGTCGAGCGGGTGAGCGGGCGAACCATTCGGTACCGGACCGGTGACTACCGGACGTGCTACCGAATGGTGCTGGCCCTGCTGGCGCTGGCCAACCCGGCCGCCTTTCAGTACCCGCGCCCGTGACCCTCTCGGAGGCCATCGAGCACCTGCTCTCGGGTAAGCCCCTGGACCGCGCGCAGGCACACGGCGTCATGGACGTGGTCATGGCGGGCGAGGCGACCCCGGTGCAGGTCGCCGGCTTACTGGTCGCCCTGCGCGCCCGGGGCGAAACGGCGGAGGAGATGGCGGGCTTTGTCGACTCCATGCGAGCCCACGCCACGCCCCTTCGGCTGACCGTGGCCGCCATCGATACCTGCGGCACCGGAGGCGACCGAGCCAATACCTTCAATATCTCGACCGCGGCCGCGCTGGTCGCCGCCGGGGCCGGCATCAAGGTGGCCAAGCACGGCAACCGGGCGGCGTCCAGCCGTTGCGGCAGTGCCGACGTCCTGGAGGCGCTGGGCGTGGCAATCAGCCTCGGCCCGGCGGGGGTGCGCACCTGCATCGACGAAGCCGGTATCGGCTTTTGCTTCGCCCCCGCGTTCCATCCGGCGATGCGCCATGTGGCCACCGCCCGAAAGGAGCTGGGCGTGCGAACCATTTTCAATGTCCTCGGTCCGCTGGCCAACCCCGCCGGGGTCCGGCGCCAGGCACTCGGGGTGGGTGCGCCCGCGCTGGCGCCGCTGATGGTCCGGGTGCTCCAGGAGCTGGGCCACGAACGGGCGCTGGTTTTCTATGGCGAGGACGGCCTCGATGAGCTGACCACCACGGCCGCCTCGCACGTCTTCGACTTGGAGGGGGGCTCGGTGCGCGAGTACCGGCTCGACCCGCAGGAGATCGGGCTTCCTCGTTGTGCCCCCGCCGACCTGCTCGGAGGAACCCCCACAGAGAACGCCGCCATCATCCGCCAGGTCTTCGAGGGGGAGAAGGGCGCCCGCCGCGAGGTGGTGCTCCTGAACGCGGCGGCCGCCGCGGTGGCGGCCGGGTCGGCGAAGGATTTCCGGGACGGCCTGGCCCTGGCTGCCAGGTCGATCGACAGCGGCGCCGCCGGCCGAGCCCTCGACCGTCTCGTGCGGACCTCAACCGCCGTGAAGGAGCCGGCTTAGTGCCCCGCATCGCGGTCATCCCGGGCGATGGGATTGGGCCCGAGGTGATCGCGGAAGGGCTCCGCGTTCTCAAAGCCGTCGACGCCCAGCACCGGCTGGAGCTCGACTTCATCCCCTACGACCTGGGTGCGGACCGGTTCCTGCGAACCGGCGAGAGCCTGCCGAACGACGTGTTTGCCGAGCTGCAGCAGGTGGATGCCATCTACCTGGGCGCCATCGGCGACCCCCGGGTCACGGATCCGAAATACGCGGCCGGCCTACTGCTCCGGCTCCGCTTCGAGCTGGACCTGTTTGTCAACCTGCGGCCCTCCCGGCTGTTGGCTCCGGCGCTCACCCCGCTGCGTGACGCCGGCGAGATCGACCTGGTGGTGGTGCGCGAGAACACCGAGGGCGCCTACGCGGGCATCGGCGGCCAGTTCAAGCGCGACACGCCGGAAGAGGTGGCCATCAATGAGGACATCAACACCCGCAAGGGGGTGGACCGGATCCTGCGGTACGCCTTCGAGCTGGCAGTCGCGCGCCGGTCGGCCCGGCGTGCCGGCCGGGTCACCATGGTGGACAAAAGCAACGCCCTCTATTACGCGCATGACCTCTGGCAGCGCGCCTTTGTCGCGGCGCGCGGACAGTATGCCGACATGGAGGCCGAACACCTCTACGTCGACGTGGCGGCGATGCAGCTGGTGAAGAACCCGGCCCGGTTCGACGTGATCGTGACCTCCAACATGTTCGGCGACATCCTGAGCGACCTGGCCTCCCAGCTGGTGGGCGGCCTCGGAATCGCGCCCTCGGCTAATCTCAATCCCCAAACCCGGCGGGGTCTCTTCGAGCCGGTGCACGGGTCGGCGCCCAAGCACGCCGGCAAGGGGGTGGCCAACCCGCTGGGCGCCATCCTGTCGGGTGCGTTGCTCCTTCGGCACCTGGGAGCCGAGGAAGCTGCGGGCCAGGTCGAGTACGCGGCGGCGGCGGCGATCCGGGAGGGGCACACCACCAGAGATCTTGGGGGAGACCTCACCACCGCGGCCGCCGGCGACGCCGTTTTGCGGCGCCTCGGTACACTCGAACCATCCGAGCGCTCGTAAACACGATTCAGCCGGCCCGCCGCAAGCTGGGAGCGCGGCTCCCGAGCCAACTGTCCGTCCAGCCCGGCGGTGCTCCGGTACCCGGCGACCGCTTGCTGCGAGGCAAGGCGCTCATCTTCTGGGATCCGAAGATCCCCGGCCAGAAGCTGGACGCCATCGATACCGACCAGATCACGCCGGCCGACGACTGCATCTCGGAGAGCCTCGATCGCCTCGACGAGCGCTGGAAGGCGGGCGCGTTCCGGTATCTGATGCCCGACTTCCGGGCGCGCGTCCATGCCGGGCAGACGGTCCTGATTGCCGGCGAGCGCTTCGGCATCGGGTCCTCCCGTGAGATGAGCCCAGCGGGGCTGAAGGCGGTCGCCGAAGAAGTCGGTCTCGAGCTGCTGATCGTCTGCGGCGATGGCATCGGGGACATCTTCCGGCGCAACGCGCTGAATCTCGGCTTGCACGTGGTGCAGAGCCGTGAGGCCGTGGAGGACGCGCAGGAGGGCGATGTCTTCTCCTTCGACCCGGTCCCCCGGCGGTTGACGAACGAGACCCGCCGAAAGACCTACGACCCCGTGCCGCTGACGCCCAAGGAAGAGGAAATCCGGCGCTCGGGCGGCATCATCACCATCGGGCGGCGCGAATTTGCGGATTCCCTGCAGCGGGAGTCGCGCATCGAGTGGCCGGATCCGCGCACCGCGCGCACGCTCAGTACCTCCGAACAGATCGTGTGGGCCCACCGAGTGGACCGCGACGCCGAGGTGCGGCCCGGGGCCACCCTCCGCGTCTGGTGCGACCTGCTCCCCGCCTCCGACGGCACGGCGCCCTTCGCCATCCACACGTTCAACCAGATCACCGGTGGCGACACGATCTTTCCCCGTCAGGCCGCCATCGCCAACGATCACTTTGTCTTCTCGGGGCGCAACGCCGATGACCGGCAGACGTCGATCGGGCGCGACTTCGCACTCCTGCACGAGATCGGCAAGCCGTACTACGCGACCCCGGGCGATGGCATCTTCCACTTCTATTTTCCCGAGCAGGGCCTGGTGGTCCCTGGCGCCTTCATTCCTGGCGCCGATTCCCACAGTCGCGCCTACGGCGCCTACGGGGCCATCGGCATCGGGGTGGGCAGCACGCAGCTGGGCTTCGGCTGGTCCACCGGCTACATCTATTTCACGCCCGCGGCCCGCCGCCGCGTCGTCTTTACCGGACGCCTTCGTCCATGGGTGAGCGGCAAGGACGTGGTCCTGGCCCTGCTGCGGCGCTGGGGGAAGGCCCAGGCGCAGGGGATGAGTGTCGAGTTCGTCGACGCGCAGCGGCAGCTACCCATCCCATATCGGAACACGATCGCCAACATGATGGCCGAGGCCGAGGCGCAGAACGGCATCTTCGCCGCGGACGAGGTCACCCTGGGCTGGTACCGGCGCAAGGGCCTGCGCGACCTTCCGTACCCGCCGATCGTCCCGGGCGAGGCGACGGCCTATGCCGTGGATGAGACGCTGGACCTTTCGGAGCTGGTGCCCTTCATCGCCAAACCCTTCGCGCCGGGCAATGCGTTCCCGGCCGATGAGGTGGCGGCGGAAAAGCTCCCCTTCGACAAGGCTCTGATCGGCTCCTGCACCAACGGCGGCTACGACGACCTGCTGGAGGCCGCCCTGGTCATCCGGTCCGGCCGCGAGAAAGGATTCGAGCGGGCGCCGAAACCGTTCGTGATCTTTCCGGGTTCCGGCGGCGTCAAGCGGGACATCGAGAACGCCGAGCCGCGCCTCGACGGCGAGTCGATCGCCTCCGTGTTTCGCTCCGTGGGCGGCCAGATTCGCGAGTCCTGGTGTGGCCCGTGTTTTGGCCAGGGACCGGATGCCCTCAAGAAGGGCGAGGTCGCCATCACGTCCTTCAATCGCAACTGGCAGAACCGGATGGGAGTGGGCGGCCTGGGCTATCTGGCCAGCCCCGCCGTGGTCGCGGCCTCGGCGTTGCTGGGGTACATGGCGGGACCGCGTGCGCTCGGCATCGACTGGGAGCCAGATCGCTTCGACACGTCGGTGTGATTAGTTAGGCCGAGGCGGTTTTAGGCGCGTATGCCCGGACAATGTCCAGGATCTCGGGCTCGGTAAGCAGCCGGTTGCCCCGCTTGGCTTCTTCGAAGATGCTCGTGACCAGGGCGGGCTGCGGCGCAATGCCATGCTGTTCCAGCCAGAAGATGACGTTGGACTCGCCGCTCATGGGTCCGATCTCGATCACCTGCTGGCAGCCGAACAGCTCGGCCGGGACACCGGAGTAGACGCGATTGGCCAGCCAGTCGTCCCCCTTGCGCTTGGCCTTGATTACGGCGGCGGCATGCACGCCGGTGGCTGTGCGAAAGGCATCGGCGCCCAGCACAGGGTAGTTCGGCGGGATCGGCATCCCGGTGCCTTCGGCGATCACCTCGCCGAACTCGCGCAGGTGACTCAGATCGGTATCGATCCAGCCGAGCAGGCGGAGGTTCACCAGCAGCAGGTCGATTTGGGTGTTGCCGACCCGTTCGCCCAGGCCGAGGGCACACCCGTGCAGGCGGTCTGCTCCCGCCACTGCCGCCACCATGGCGTTGACCAGCCCCAATCCGCGGTCGCTGTGGCCGTGCCAGTCGACGCCAACCTTTGGGTTCAGCTCATCGACCAGCCGGCGGACGTGGGTCACCAGGGCCCGCACCCCGTCGGGGGTCGAGTGGCCGACCGTATCACACACGCAGATGCGGGCCGCGCCTTCTTCGATGGCCGTGCCGTACAGCCGGCGTAGCGTCTTCGGATTGGCGCGGGTAGTGTCTTCGGTGACGTAGAGCACTGGGAGCTGCTGCTGGCGGGCGAACCGGACGGCCGTCCGCGTGTTCTCGACCATCTGGTCCAGCGTCCAGCCCTCGGCATACTGCCGGATCGGGCTGGAGCCGATGAAGGCGGCCACCTCGATCGGGATCCCCACCCGCTGCGAGATCTCGACCACTGGACGGATGTCCACCTCCAGGGTGCGGGCCGCGCAGAGCGGCTTGATCCGCAGTCGCCGGTCGCGGATCTCTTGCGCCAGGCGCTCGACGTGGGCCACCATCCGGGGGCCGGCCCCGGGGAGCCCGAGGTCGATGGACCCGATGCCCAGGGCGTCGGCCAGGTGGAGAAATCTCAGCTTGATGTCGATCTCCGGGTCGCGCACAGACGGTCCCTGGATCCCGTCGCGCAGCGTTTCGTCGTGCAGGGTGACCGGGTGATCGGGCCGCTCGCTCTGGCCCACCACGTTCCAGTCGTAGATGAGGTCGCGCTCCTCAGGCATCCGGCTCTTCCAGGTACCGGACCAGGGTCGTCAGGAACTCGGTAGCCAGGGCCCCATCGACGATGCGGTGGTCGACCGAGATGGAGATCCAGGCGCCCGGCCTGGCCACCACCTGGCCGTCGATCACCATCGGCCGCGGGCGAATGGCGCCGAAGCCGACGACGCAGCACTCGGGCGGGTTGATGATCGGCGTCCCGGTTTCGACCGGACCGCTGGCTCCCACGTTGGTCACCGTGATAGTGCTACCCGTCATGTCGCGGGGCGGCAGCGACCCGGCGCGGGCGCCCGCGATCAACTCGCTGGCCCGCGCGGCGATCTGCGCCAGGTCCAGCTGGTCGGCGTCGCGCAGGACCGGGACCAGCAGCCCCGCAGACGTGTTCACCGCCAACCCCACGTGAATCGCGCGCTTGATCACGATTTCATCGTGGGCCTCGTCCCAGGTGCTGTTCAGCATCGGATGGTCCCTGGTCGCGCGCACGACGGCCCGCACGAAGTAGGGGAGGGGCGTGACGGATTGGCCGGCCTGCTTGCGGCGCTCGCGGTCGGCCAGCAGCCGCGTGGCATCGAAGACGGCGAACTCGGTGAACTGCGGGATGGTGGTGATGGACCGGAGCATCTGCCGGGCAATGGCCTTGCGGATGCCGACCACGCTGATCCGCCGATCCCCGTCGGCGTCGACCGGTGGCGCCTGGGCGGCGCCTTCCACGTCGGAGCGGGTGACCCGGCCGCCGGGGCCGGTGCCCGTCACCCGAGCCAGGTCGACGCCCAGCTCGCGCGCCCGCTGGCGGACGAATGGCGCCGCGCGCACATCCTCCGGGCCGGGCGCGGCCGGAGCCGGGACCGACCGGGATCGGCGGCGGATGCCGCTCTCGGGAGTGGCTTCGGGGCCGTAGCCAACCAGCACGCCCCGGCGGGGCGCCTCCTCGGTGCCGGCCGCCGTCGTGGAGCGAATGGTCACCAGCGGGTTGCCCACCGGCACGCTCTGGCCGGGTTGGGCGTGGAGATGGGCGATGGTCCCTGCCCAGGGGGAAGGCACCACCACCACGGCCTTGGCGGTTTCCACCTCGCACAGCGGGGCGTTGATCTCGACCTGCTGGCCTTCGGTGACCCGCCAGGTGATCAGCTGCGCCTCGGTCAGGCCCTCACCCAGGTCGGGCAGGCGGAAAACGTGGTCAGGCATACGCGACGACCCGGTCGGCTGCTTCCAGGATGCGGTCCACGTCGGGGAGGTACAGCTTTTCGAAGCGGGAGGGCGGGTAGGGGATGTTCAGCCCCGCCACCCGCTCCACCGGCGCCTCCAGGAAATCGAAGGCGTCGTGGCTGAGACGGGCCGCAATCTCGGCGCCAAAACCCCCAAAGACCGGCGCCTCGTGGACCACGACTGCCCGGTGGGTTTTGTGCAGCGAGGCGAGTAGGGTTTCGGTGTCGAGCGGAACCAGGCTGCGCAGGTCGATGACTTCCAGGGAAAGGCCTTCGGCCTCGCCCGCCTTGGCGGCCTGCAGCGCCGTTTCGACCGTGGGGCCGTAGGCAATCACCGTCACCGACTCGCCCTCGTGGGCGATCCGCGCCTGCCCGATGGGCACGTGGGGCACGGGCAGCTCGAGCTCGTCTTTCTGCCAGTAGCGCGCCTTTGGTTCAAAGAAGATGACCGGGTCCTCATCGTCGATAGCGGAACGCAGCAGTCCGTAGGCGTCCGCGGGAGTGGCCGGGGTCACGACTTTCAGGCCGGGCGTGTGAGTGAAATAGGCCTCCGGACTCTCGGAATGGTGCTCGACCGCACCGATGTTGCCGCCGTAGGGAATCCGGATGGTAAGCGGGAGTGCCATCCCGGAGCGGTTGTGGTACTTGGCCGCGTGGCTCACGATCTGGTTGAAGGCGGGGTAGACGAACCCGTCGAACTGGATTTCGGGAACCGGCCGAAAGCCGCGCAGCGCCAGCCCGATGGCCGTGCCGATGATGGCCGACTCTGCCAGTGGCGTGTCGAAGACCCGCTCCTCCCCGAACTCCTTTTGCAACCCATCCGTCACCCGGAAGACGCCACCCAGGCGGCCTACGTCTTCCCCAAAGAGCAGCACCCGCGGGTTTGCCGCCAGCGCGTCCCGCAGCCCGGCATTCAGGGCTTTGGCCAGCGTGACGGTGCTCATTCCGACGGCTCCAGGGTGGCCGCAAACTCATCGCGCTCGGCCTGAAACGTCCGCGAGGGGGAGGTGTAGACGCGATCGAAGAGGACTTCGCTGGGTGGCGGGACCGGCGCATTGACAAGCTTGGTCCGCATCGTCTGGGCGACGGCGTCCGCCTCGGCTCGGATGGCGCCGGCGCGGGCATCGTCCAGGTGGCCCTCGGCGAGCAGCCAGGCTTCGTAGCGGACGATCGGGTCGCGCGGCGACCAAGCGGCGAGCTGGTCGTCGCTTCGGTAGCGGGTGGGGTCGTCCGCACTCGAGTGAGCCCCCATGCGATAGGTGACGGCTTCGATCAGGGTCGGACCGTCGCCCCGCCGGGCCCGTTCGGCGGCGGCGCGCACGACCGCATAGACGGTGAGCACGTCATTGCCGTCGATGCGCACGCCCGGGAAGCCGTATCCGGCGGCTCGCTCGGCGATTCGTCCGGCCGTTTGCTTTTCGAGCGGCACCGAGATGGCCCAGTGATTGTTTTGACACAGAAAGACGACCGGGCACTTGAAGACGCCGGCGAAGTTCATGCCTTCGTGCCAGTCCCCTTCGGAGGTGGCGCCGTCGCCGAAGCAGGCCAGGACCACCTGGGAGCTGTGATCGAACTTGCAACCGAGCGCATAGCCGACCGCGTGCAGGACCTGGCTGGCCACCGGGATGGCCAGCGGCGCGAAATGGTGACTGGCCGGGTCCCAGCCACCGTGGGTGAGCCCCCGGAACAGGTACAGCATGGCGGCTGGGTCGATACCGCGACACATCCCCATGCCGAACTCGCGGTAGCTGGGGAAGATCCAATCGTCCGGGTGGAGCGCCAGGGTGGCGCCCACCTGGGCGGCCTCCTGGCCCAGGAACTGGCCCCAGAGCCCCAGTTCGCCCTGCCGCTGCAGGTTGAGGGCCTCGGCGTCGGCCCGGCGGATGACTACCATCCAGCGATAGAGGTCCACCAGTCGTGCCCGATCCAGGCCAGCCTCTTCAATCGCGACGGCCGGCGGCAACGTCCCCTCTGGGTTCAGCTGCGCCATGAGCGACGGGCGCGCCCGTTCCGCCTGGGAAGGCTGCGGCATGCTGCGAACTCCATCGTATACTGCGGCCATCTGGGACCGTCTCCGGCACGTTCGGCTCCATCTCGCGCACCGTGTCGTCGAGTCCTACCGCTATCACATCGACTACAAGCGCGAGGCCGCCCTCCGCGCCTGGGTGTCCTTTCTCGTGATGTTCCTCTTCCTGCGAGGGCTGACCTTTGGCATCCGTCACCACCTGCTGCCGGTCAAGAACGTGGTCACCTCCAGCGGGCTGCACATCCATCATTTCGTATGGGGCATCCTCATTCTGCTGGTGATTGGCTTTCTGGCCCTCATGCTGGAACAGCCGCGCTGGCACCCCTGGCTGGCCATCGGCTTCGGGTTTGGCGCCGCCCTCGTGATCGATGAGTTCGCATTGTGGCTCAATCTGAAAGACGTCTACTGGGCCAAGGAGGGTCGATCCAGCGTCGACGTGGCCATCCTGGTGTTCGCCCTGCTGGGCCTGTATTACGCGGCCGACCGGTTCTGGCGGGACATCATCCGTGACCTGGGCCGCGCCGCCCGCTTCCTGGTCACCGGGGAGCACCGCATCCTCGGCCAGACGACGACCCCGACGACGTGAGCGAACAGGGGGACAGCCGGGCGACGGTCACCTATTTCGTGCCCGCTGCGGAGCGCCAACGACTGCGCGACGTCCTTACGAAGGCGTCGGCGGCCGAATCGCCGGCCGGCCCATACGAGGCCTGGCGGGCGCGATGGCGGCAGGCCACAGCGATCCTTTATGAGTCGGGCAAATTGGTGATCTCTGGTCCTCCACCAGCCTTCGAGGACCTGCGGTCGATCGTCGAGTCCGTGCCCGGGGTCGCCGTGCGGACGAAGAATCCCGCGAAACCCGACCCCGGCCCTCCGCCGGGGACAAACGTGTCTGAACTGGAGCCCCACATCGGGACGGATGAGGCCGGGAAGGGCGACTTCTTTGGTCCGCTATGCACCGCCGGCGTCTACGTGGATGCGCGGACGGCGGAGATCCTGCGCACGGTCGGGGTGCGGGATAGCAAGACGGTGAATGACCCTACGGTCCGGTCGCTGGCCCGCCAAATTCGTGAGGTGACGGATGGCAAGGCGGCGCTCACCGTGGTCGCGCCCCGGCGCTACAACGAGCTCTACAAGCAGATGCGCAGCGAGGGCAAGAATCTCAATACGCTGCTGGCCTGGACCCACACGCGGGTGATCGAGGATCTGATCAAGACCGGCGTTCGGCCCAAGTTCATCTTGAGCGACCAGTTCGGCGACAAGCGCTACATCGAGCAGCGGCTGCTGGCAGAGACCCGGCAGAGCGGCATTCCGCTGATCCAGATGCCGCGCGCGGAGGCTGATGTGGCGGTGGCCGCGGCCTCCATCCTGGCCCGGGATGCCTTCCTCGGCTGGCTGGAACGGACCAGCAAGGCTCTCGGGGTGACGCTGCCGAAGGGCGCATCGCTTCAGGTGATCGAAACCGCCAAACTGCTTGTCCAGCGCAGCGGGCTCGAGAGCCTGAACGAGTACGCCAAGACCTCTTTCAAGACCATGGACAAGGTCCTCGCGACCTAGGGTTACGCGCCCTTGTTCCTGGGGTAGAATCGGGGCGCGAGTCCGCCAGGCAACCGCGGCGGGAACCGGTCCCGTCGAGGAAAGTCCGAGCTCCGCAGAGCACGGTGCCGGGTAACACCCGGTCGGGGCAACCCGAAGGAGAGTGCCACAGAAAGTACACGGCCTAAGCGCGAAGGCGCCGGCAAAGGTGAAACGGCGAGGTAAGAGCTCGCCAGCAGCCGGGAGACCGGCTGGCTAGGTAAACCCCACCCGGAGCAAGACCGAATAGGGGGACGACGGCTGGCTCGGCCAGTCCCCGGGTACGGTCGCTTGAGGCGCCGGGCAACCGGCGTCGAAGATGGATGGTTGCCGCTCCGCGCACGTGTCGGCTTCGGCCGGCTGAGGCGGGGCACAGAACTCGGCTTATCGGCGGACTCGCGAATTCAAAGGAAAGGCACCCGGCCGGTGCCTTTCCTTTGCGGGAGATTCCTCCCCACCTTATGGTTGTTGCGGAGCTCAAACGTATCCCGGCACGCGCCGTAGCGGAGGCTCGCCGGCCTTGGTGCGGCCAGCTCGCCTCGAGAGCCGCACTCGTGCCATCAGAGACACGCACATCACCGTTTCGGACTCCGCTCAAGGGAGTCGGGCGCGTACCGTGCTAAGCCGGCAATCGGGCACGAGCTTGGAGCCGGGCGTCTGACTACGCCCGGCTACCACAACATCTAGGGGCATGCAAAAGGCCGCGACACCATGCCACTAAATCTGGGGCACATTTCCTTGACAGCTGTGGGTCACGGTGGTAGGGTTGCGCGTGTCGGTGGGAAAAAGTGGGGCTAAGTGGGGAACAGTGACCACACGGCACGGCAGGCCTGATGTTTCTCGGGACCTATCGCCACGCGGTGGATGCCAAGGGACGGCTCGCGATCCCGGCCCGGTTCCGGGAGCAGCTGCCGACCGGCACGGTCATTTCCAAGGGCGCCGAGGGCTGCTTGCAGGTTTACCCGCCCAAGGAATGGGCCAGGGTAAGGGACAGGATGCGGATCACCTCCACGACCGCTGCCGAGGAGCGGAAGTTACAACGGATGCTGTTCGGCTCGGCCCGGGAATGCGAGTTCGACGCCCAGGGCCGCATCGTCCTTTCGGCCGACCACCGCTCATACGCCGGGATCGGCGCAGCGGCAGCCGTGGTGGGCGTCAACAACTTGATCGAAATATGGAACGACGAGGCATGGCGACGGATTGGCGATGCCACGCCCGACGAGTACACGCGGATCCAGGACCGGGTGGCCGAACGGGAGCGCAGCAACGACCGATGAGGCCCGCGACCACCCCCGCAACGATTCTCCGCCCGGCGGGGCCGGGCATCGACCTGTACTTTTACAAGAAGTCATAACCGGCCTTCGACCCGCCCCAGGGCAATCCATGGTGGATGCGACTCTGGGCGGCGGCGGGTACACGCTCGCGCTGCTCCAGCGCGTGCGCCCAGGCGGGAGCGTTCTCGCCCTGGACCGCGACGCCAGCGCCATCGCCCGGTTCCCGCTGGAGCGGGTGCCGCCCGACGTCAGGCTTCGCCTGGTCCACGCCAACTTCGCCGACCTGGGTCGCGTCGCCCGGGAGCTGCCAGGCGGCGCCGACGGCATCATCTTCGACCTCGGGATGTCGTCGATGCAGCTGGATGACCCGGAGCGCGGGTTCAGCTTCCAGCGCGATGGGCCGCTCGACATGCGGCTCGACCAGTCCGAACCGTGGACCGCCGCCGACTTGCTGAACCGAGAACCGGCCAGCGAGCTGCGACGGATCTTGTTGAGCTACGGGCAGGAACGGTGGGGGGCCCGCATCGCCGAGCGCATCGTGGCCCGGCGGGCGCGCCAGCTATTTCGGACCACCAAAGACCTCGTCGATGTCGTCACGGGAGCGATTCCCAGGGCCGCCTGGCCTCGGGACATCCACGTAGCCACCCGAACGTTCCAGGCGCTTCGCATCGCGGTGAACCGCGAGCTCGAGGCGCTCGACGCGGGATTGAAGGCCGCTATTCCTCTCCTCGCTCGCAATGGGCGCCTTGGGGTCGTCACCTTCCACTCTCTCGAGGACAAGATTGCAAAGGACCTTTTCAACGTCGAAGCAACAGATTGTGTCTGTCCGCCCCACGCGCCCGTTTGCATCTGTGGACATCGCCGCTCGGTCCGGGTCATGACCAGAAAGCCGATCCGGCCGAGCGAAGCCGAGATCCGCGCGAATCCCCGGGCTCGGTCGGCCAAATTACGCATTGCGGAGAAGCTATGAGCGTCATCGAGTCCTTCGGACAAGTCCATATCTAAGAGGTCGCATGGTAGAACCCCTCCCTCCTGGGCGTCTACTGGTCTTGCGACCTCGCCGGCCCGAGTCGACCACTCCGGCGCGCACGTCCCCCCCTTCGCGTGCGCGCCGGAGCCGGGCTCGGTTCCCGGGCCAGCCGCTGCTGGCCGGCCTGGTGGTGTTGGCCGCCGCCCTGGTGCTGGTAGCCCAGTCGGCTGCCGCGACCCAGCAGAGCTATCAAATCAGCGCGCTGAAGCAGGAGCAAGCGAAGCTCCAGGCGGAGCGCGACGACCTGCAGGCGCGACTGGCCCAGGCGCGGGCCGCCAATCGAGTGGACGCAGCGGCGGTCGCCCTGGGGCTGAGCCGTCCGGCCCGCTGGCAGTACGTCCGCGGCGCCACGTCTCCGATTGCGCTGGCCCCCCGGCCGGCGCAGGGGCGGGGTGGGCTGTGGACTGGCCTGTTGGCCGTCCTCAGCGGCGTGATCGGCCGGCCGCTGGACGTCGAAGCCGGCACGCCCTAGTACGGCATCCGGGGGCCCTATGAGGACGGTCGAGGACGTCGAGCCGCGGGCTCGGGTGCTCAGCCTGCTGGCCCTGGCCCTGATGGCGTACCTCGTGCTGCTGGGGCGGCTCGGCTACTGGCAGGCGATCCGGCACCGCGACCTGGCCGCCGTGGCCAGAGCCCAGCACGACGACCGGCTGATCCTGCCGGCCGTGCGCGGCCGCCTGCTCGATCGGTACGGCGCGCCGCTGGTCACGAACACTCCCGTCTTCAGCATCTTTGCCTCGCCGGACCTGATTCCGACGGCGGACCGGGCCGAGGTGGCGGACCGCCTCGGCGGGGTGCTCGGGATGGCGCCGGCCGACCTGCTGGCCAAACTCGCCACCACGCGCAAGTTCGTCTACCTGAAACGGCGGGTACCCGCCTCGGTCGCGCACCAGGTCGAGGCGCTGGCCCAGCCGGGGATCGGAAAAATCGCCGAGTCGCAGCGGAGCTATCTCGAGGGCGCGGTGCCGGGCACCAGCCTGGCCGCGAACCTGCTGGGCTTCGTCAACGACAGCGGTCAGGGCGCTTACGGGATCGAAGGCTATTACGACCAGCAGCTGGCCGGGACCAATGGGTACGAGGCCACCTTCCGCGACATCACCGGCCGGCCGATCGTCCTCAGCGATCGCACGCGGGTCGAGCCCATCAATGGGGCGAGCCTGCAGCTGACCATCGATGGCGCCATCCAGGTGGCGGCCGAGCGCGCGCTCGCCGACGGCATCAAGAAGGTCGAGGCCGAGAGCGGATCAATCCTGATCATGGAGCCGACCACGGGGCGCATCGTGGCCTGGGCTGACATCCCGACCTATGACGCCAACCTGTTCAGCGCGGTCGCCGACCAGAACCCGCGCCTGTTCGTCGACTCCAACGTGTCCGACCTGTATGAGCCGGGCTCGGTGATGAAGGTCGTGACCCTGTCCGGCGCCCTCGACCGGCACGCCATCACGCCCACAACGACCTTCAATGAGACGGGCAGCGTGGTCATCGGCGGCTACCGGATCAAGAACTGGGACAACAAGGCCCACGGGGTCGTGACCATGACCCAGGTGCTGGAGAAGTCGTTGAACGTAGGCGCCATCAAGGCCGAGCAGCTAGAGGGTGGCCCCGCCTTCTTCGAGTCCCTGTCCCAGTTCGGGGTCGGCCAGCGGACTAGCATCGATCTGGCCGGCGAGGTGAATGCGACGTTGGGCGCCTACGCGAACTGGCGGCCGGTGGAGCTGGCCACGGCGTCGTTCGGGCAGGGCGTCGACGTCACCCCGATTCAAATGCTGGGGGCAATCAACGTCATCGCCAGCGGCGGCGACCTGGTCTGGCCGCACGTGGTGGACCAGGTGATCGACGCCCGCGGGGTCGCCCACCCGGTCGCGCCGAGGGTGATCCGCCACGTGCTGGCTCCCACCACGGTGAACCAAATGCGCCAGATGATGGTCGGGGTGGTGGAGCACGGCTCTGGGTATGCCGCTCGGATCGATGGATTCCGCGGCAAGATTGCCGGCAAGACCGGGACCGCCAACATCCCCGAGAACGGCACCTATCCCTCGGGCGAGGTCATCGGGTCATTTGTCGGATTCGTGCCAGTCGATCACCCGCAGTTCACCATGCTGGTGATCGTCCGCAAGCCCAAGATCCTGTTCGAAGGCGCCTACGTGGCCGCCCCCATCTGGAAGGCGGTGGCCTCGGCCCTAATCACCCAATGGAATATCGCCCCCCAGTGATGACGCTCGGACGCCGGCGGGCAACCACTAATAATGTCCTCATGGGACCCGGGGTGGATGAGGTCATCGCCTATACGGGCGGCACGCTGGTCGGCGGTCCGCCTGACCAGCCCCTGGCGCACCTGTACACGGATTCCCGGGAGGTGACCCCGGGGGATCTCTTCGTGGCCCTGAAGGGCGAGGCCCAGGATGGGCACGCGTTTATCGGCCAGGCCATCGAGCGCGGCGCGGGCGCCATCCTGTGCGAAGTCGTGCCCGCCGCAGCTCCCGCGACGGTCTCGGTCGTGCGCGTGCCGGATAGCCGCCGTGCCCTGGTGGACCTGACCCGGGGGATCGTGGACGCCCACCCGGTGCCGATCGTGGGCATTACCGGCAGCGCCGGGAAGACGACGACCAAGGAGATGGTCGCCCAGGTCCTGGGTCGACGCCTGCGCGTGCGCAAGAGCGAAGGCAACCTGAACACCTACACGGGCATCCCGATGACCGTCTTCGACCTCGACGACGCGGACCGAGTCCTGGTGCTGGAGTATGCGATGTCGCGCGCCGGCGAGATCCACGAGCTGACCAGCATGGCGCCCCCGTCCATCGCGGCAGTGCTCAATGTGGGCATCGCCCACGTGGGGTACCTGGGCTCCATCGAGGCGGTGGCCGCCGCCAAGCGGGAACTGGTCGAGGGGCTGCGCCCCGACGGCCTGGCGGTGCTGAACGCCGACGATGCCAACGTCCTCAAGATGGCCGCCGTCGCCCGGCGCAGCCGGACCTTCGGGTTTTCCAAGCAAGCCGAGGTGCGGGCGGAGCAGGTCCGCCTCCACGGCCTGGACGGCAGCAGCTTTCGTCTGAAGACCGCGCGGGGTGACGCCGACGTTTTCCTCCGGGTCCCGGGTCAGCATCTGATCTCGAATGCTCTGGCCACCGCGGCCATCGCCCTCGAGTTCGACTTCGACCCCCGGGCCATCGCCTCCGCGCTGCGGGGCTTTCAGACCGGCGCCCACCGAATGAGCCTGCTAGCCGGGCGGGGCGGGGCCCGGCTGATCGACGACACCTACAACGCCAGCCCGGGATCGATGCGGGCCGCGCTGTCCGTGCTTCGGACCGCCCCCAGCGGCGCCGTGCGCGTGGCGGTGCTGGGCGACATGCTGGAGCTGGGAGACCACGCCGATCAGGCCCACGACGAGCTCGGCCGGATGGCGGCGCAGAGCACGGATCATCTCTTCGTCCTGGGCGCCTACGCCAATCGCGTTGTGGGGGCCGCCCGCGGAGCCGGGATGACTCCCGAGCGGGCGTCGGCCGTGTCGGGAGTCGACGTCGCCCTCACCCGGCTGGAGCCATTGTTGTCAACCGATACGGTGGTCCTGATCAAAGGCTCCCGCGGCATGCGGCTGGAGCGGCTCGTCGAGGCCCTCGAGCAGCCCTGATGGTCCTTCGAGCGCTGCTGGCGTTCGTCCTTGCGTTTGGGGCGGGGGCGGCGGTGTATCCGATGGTGATCGGCTGGCTGGCCAGGGCGGGGGTGGGGCAGCCCATCCGCGAGGAGGGGCCGCCGTCACATCAGAGCCGGTCGGGGACGCCGACCGCCGGCGGGATCGTCTTCCTCGCGCTCGGGCTGATCCTCTACCTGGTGTTCGATCGGAGCCGCGCGGGGGGCCTGGTGCTCCTGGCGCTGCTGGGCGGCGGGGGGCTCGGCCTGGTGGACGACCTGCGCAAAGTGCTGGCCCGGCAGAACCTCGGGCTGCGGGCGCGGGAGAAAGTCCTGATCCAGCTGCTCACCGGTCTCGTCCTCGCCTTCCTGGGCTGGCGGTGGGGCTTTGCCGTCCAGGCCGTACCGTTCTGGCACCCGGTCAACCTGGGCGCCTGGCTGATCCCGCTGGGGGCCGTAGCCTTCGTCGCCGGAACCAACGCCTTTAACCTCACCGACGGGAGCGACGGGCTGGCCGCCGGAGTGGGCGCCATCGCCTTCGCCACCCTGACCCTGATCGCCCTGCGGAGCCAGCATGCGGCGGCCGCCTGGCTGCCGGCCATCCTCACCGGCTTGCTGCTCGCCTTCCTGGTCTACAACCTCTCCCCCGCGCGGGTGTTTATGGGGGACACCGGCAGCCTGGCGCTGGGGAATGCCCTGGTGGCGGCGGCCATCGTCGGCGGCGTCCTCTGGTACTTGCCAGTGCTGGCCGTCGTCCTGGTGGCGGAAACCGTCTCGGTCATCGCCCAGGTGGCCAGCTTCAAGCGCACCGGCCGGCGGATCCTCCGGATGTCGCCGTTGCACAACCACTTCATCCTCGGCGGCTGGTCCGATACCCGGGTGGCGCTCTCCTTCTGGGCCGTCGGGTTGATCGCGGCGCTGCTCACCCTGGCCCTGGCCCCGGCCGGAGGCAGGGCGTGAACCTGCAGCACGCGCACGCCCTGGTCATTGGCTTTGGGCGCAGTGGGCGGGCGGCGTCCGCCTTCATCCAGAAGCAGGGCGGCAGCGTGCGGGTGGTTGATCGGAACGACACGCCGGAGCTGCGGGCGGCCCTGCACGCGGCCGGCGTCGACGGTCGGGTGGGTGGCTATTCGGAGGCCGATCTGAACGGCCGCGACCTGGTGGTGGTCAGCCCGGGCGTGCCCTGGGACCTGCCGCTCGTGCAGGCCGCTCGGCGGCAGGGCATCGGCGTGACCAGCGAGATGGACCTATTTTTCAGTTTTTGCCCGGCCCCCATCGCCGGCATCACCGGCACGAATGGCAAGACCACCACCACTGCGCTGACCGCAGACCTGTTTGCGGCGGGCGGGCTGCGCGTGATCCGGGGCGGGAACATCGGCGAGACCGTGCTGGACCGGCTGGACCAGGTCACCGACGACAGCTGGATGGTTCTCGAGCTGAGCAGCTTTCAGCTGGAGTCCGTCGCTCAGCCCAGGCTGCGCATCGGCGCCATCCTCAATGTCAGCCAGAACCATCTCGACCGGCACCAGACGTTCGAGCGGTACCGGGAGATCAAGGCCAAGGCCATCGCCTTCATGACATCCGAGGACGCCGCCATCCTGAACGCCGACGACCCATCGTACGAGTATTTCCGTGCCCGGACGCGCGGCCGAGCGCTGCCGTTCAGCACCCGGCGGTTGGACCTCGACGCCGGCGCGGTCCTCCGAGAGGGATGGATCACCGTGGCCGGTGCCCGGGTGATGCCGGCCGCGGAGGTGCCGCTGCCCGGTGAGCACAACGTGAGCAACGTGCTGGCGGCGGTTGGTGCCGGCCACGCGGCTGGAGTTGCGCTCGATCGGATGCGGGCCGCGGTGCTCGCCTTCAAAGGCCTCGAGCATCGGCTGGAGCTGGTGGGGACCTTCCACGGGGTCCGCTGGTACAACGACTCCAAGGCCACCACGCCCGACTCGACCTCGCGGGCACTGGAAGCCTTCCGGGAGCCGATCATCCTGATCGCCGGTGGGCGCAACAAGGGCATGGACCTGGACCCGCTGGCGCGCGTCATCGCCCAGCGCGCCGCGGCGCTGGTGGCGATGGGCGAGACCGGGGATGAGTTGGTGCAGCGGGTGCGCGCCCATGGACTGGTTCGCGCCGAACGCGCCGACGACCTGAAGGACGCCGTGCGCCGGGCGGCGCACGCCGCGCCTTTGGGCTCGGTGGTGGTGCTGTCCCCCGCCTTCGCCAGCTACGACATGTTCACCGACTTCGAGGACCGCGGCCGCCGCTTCAAGGCCGCGGTGCGCGCGGAGGTCGGCGCATGAAGCGGCATCGCGGCCTCACCCTGGTGTCCATGCCGGTGCCCCTGCCGGGATGGAGCACCCTCTGGCGGCGCGGCGACCGCGGCTTGCTGCTGGCCGTGGGCGGGCTGGCCGCGTTCGGGCTGGTGATGGTCTTCTCCGCATCCGAGTCGCAGGGGTGGCTCTGGCACCGCAACGCCGCCTACTATTTCGAACGACAGCTGGTCTGGTTGGTGTTGGGGGCCGGCCTGCTGTGGGGCTGCGCCCAGCTCGACTATCACCGCTTGCGTCCGCTGGTCCGGCCGCTGGCGCTTGGCAGCCTGGCCCTCCTCCTGCTGGTCTTCGTCCCGCATCTGGGTGTGACCAGCAACGGCGCGCGCCGCTGGCTCAAGTTCGGCCCGCTGGAGATGCAGCCGGCCGAGCTGGCAAAGGTGGCCGTGCTGCTCTACATGGCCTCCTGGCTGGAGCGGCGCCGCGACCGATTGCATTCCGTGGAAGAAGGCGTGCTCCCCTTCCTGGCGCTGTTGGCGCTGATCACCGGCCTGGTGATGCTCGAGCGCGATCTGGGCACCACCTTGATCCTGGCGGCCATCATGCTGAGCCAGTTCCTGGTGGCGGGCTCACGCAAGCGCCACGTGCTGCTGCTGGTGGCGATCGTCGCCCTGGCCATCGCGGCGCTGATCCGCATGGAGCCGTACCGGTTTCACCGGATCATGGCGTTCCTGAACCCGTGGGCCGATCCCCTGAACAGTGGTTTCCAGTCCATCCAGTCGATCCTGGCGCTTGGCTCCGGCGGGATTTTCGGCGTCGGCCTGGGCCAGAGCATCCAGAAATACCAGTGGCTCCCCTTTGCGCACACCGACTTTATCTTCGCCATCGTGGGCGAGGAGACCGGGCTGCTCGGCACCACGGCGGTGCTGGTCCTGTTCGCCGTCTTTACCTATCGCGGGTACCGGATTGCGCTGCGCGCCCCGGACCTGTTCGGGTCCTTGCTGGCCTGCGGCATCACCACCTGGATCACCGCCCAGGCGGTGATCAATATCGCGGCCGTGACGGTGACCCTGCCCACGACCGGCATCCCGCTGCCGTTCATCAGCTACGGCGGCTCCTCCCTGGCCATCTCGTTGCTCGCGGTCGGCATACTGATGAACATCGCCGTGCAAGGCGAGAAGGTGGGCTGGATACGACATGCGCGTGTTGATCTCGGGCGGCGGTACGGGTGGGCACCTGTTCCCCGCGATCGCGATCGCGCAGGCGCTGTCGCGGAAGGACCCTGAGGGGCAGGTCCTCTACCTGGGCAGCAAGACCGGCCTGGAGGCGGAGATCATCCCCCGCCACGGCATTCCCTTTCAAGCGATTCCGGCCGCGGGTCTGTACACGGACGCGGTCTGGCGGAACCTCCGGCTTCCATACGTCATGCCGTGGGCCTATGTGCTGGCGTCGCGCGCCATCCGACGCTTCCGGCCGGACGCGGTGGTCGGCACCGGTGGATACGTCACCGTCCCGGTGATCCTGGCCGCCGCCCGGCGCGGCCTGCCTATCGTGCTGCTGGAGCAGAACCTCGAGCCGGGCCGGGCCACTCGCCTGCTGGCCCGATTCGCTCGGGCTGTTGCCACCGCCTACCAGGAGTCGGCCGGCTACCTCGACGGCCGCGCGGTGCTGACGGGGACGCCGGTGCGGCAAGACTTCCAGGTCCGCAAGCAGGATTTTCCCGACCGGCCGCGCCGGCTCCTGGTCCTGGGTGGGAGCCAGGGCGCGCTGCGCATCAATCAGGCTGTGGCCGAGGCCTTGCCCCAGCTGCTGGCCCGGCCCGACCTCAGCGTCACGCACCAGACGGGAGCCAGGCACCTGGCCATGATGGAGAGCGCGCGGGCGCGCCTTCCCGAGTCGCAGCGCGGCCGCTACCATCCCTTCGCGTTTACCGAGGATCTGGCGGCCGCCCTCCGAGCGAGTGACCTGGTGCTGGCTCGGGCCGGAGCCAGCACGCTGAGTGAGACCAGCGCCGTCGGCGTGCCCATGATCCTGGTCCCGGGAGACTTCGCGGGTGGCCACCAACGCCTGAACGCCAGGCCATTCGAAGAGGCGGGCGCGGCCGCCCTGATTGCCAATCAGGAGTGCGATGGGCCGCGCCTGCTGCGCGAGCTGGGCGCCATCCTCGATGACCCGGAACGGTACCGTCGCATGGTCGGCGCCATGGCGCAGCTGGGTCGGCCGCAGGCCGCAGATGCGGTCGCGGACCTGGTCCGCAGCCTGGCCGGGGACTGATGCGGATGCGGATCCATTTTCTCGGGATTGGCGGCTATGCGGTCTCGGGGCTGGCGCTGGTGGCGAAGTCCCTCGGTGATGATGTCACCGGCTCGGACGAGGACGCCTATCCGCCGACGACGGAGATCCTGACCAATGCCAAGATTCCGTGGGTCAACCGGCACGATCCCAAGAACTTGACGAAATGGCCGCGCCCCGACCTGGTCGTGCAAGGCAACCAGGTGCGAGCGGACAACCCCGAGGCCGCGGCCGCTCGCGAGATGGGGCTGCGCATCGTGAGCGAGGCCGAGTACTGGGGGGAGCTCACCCGGGATCGCACTCGGATCGTGGTCGCCGGCAGCCACGGCAAGACGACCACGGCCGGCTTGATCGCCTGGATCCTCAAGATGGCGGGAAGGAATCCGGGCTTCCGGCTGGGAGCCACCGTCCGCGACCTGGGCGGGGCGGCCGACTGGGGCGGCGGCAGAGAGTTTGTCTTCGAGGGCGACGAGTACACGTCGGCATCGTTCGATCCCAGGCCCAAGTTCCTGCACTTTGCCCCGAACATCGCGGTCTTGCTCAACGTCGATTGGGACCATCCGGACGTGTTTCCCGATCCGGCCGCCTACGAGCTCGCTTTCCGTCAGCTGGTCGAGTCGCTCGGTCCGGAGGACCGGCTGTTCGCCTGCCATGACGACGCCGGGGTTCGGCGGCTCCTCTCCCGCACCCGGGCCTCGGTCGAGACCTACGGGCTCAAGGGCGGGGCCGACTGGCAGGGACGTGATGTGCAAACGGAAACCAATGGGATGCGGTTCACCGCCTGGCACGGCGGCAAGGTCATCGCCGTGGTCGAAACCCAGCTGGCGGGTGCCCACAACGCGGCTAACGCCCTGGCCGCCTTGGCGACCACGGTTCGCCTTGGCGTTCCGGTGGCCACCGCGCTCCAGGGCATCGTCCGCTTTCAAGGTGCGGGCCGCCGGTTCGAGATCCGCGGCCGAGCCCGGCAGGTGACCGTGATCGACGATTACGCGCATCATCCCAGCGAGGTGCGGGCCACCCTGCGCGCCGCGCAGGAGCGCTTCGGGCCTGGCCGGGTGCTGGCGCTCTTCGTCCCGCATACGTTCTCGCGCACGCTGAGCTTGCTGGATGGGTACGCGGACGCTTTTGCCGGATGCGCGCTGACCCTGATCGGCCCCATCGAGCCAGCCCGGGAGCGGCACCTGGCCCACACCGTCAGTGCCGAGGATCTGGCCCGGCAAGTTCGTGATGGGGGAGAGGTCGGCACCGTGGCCTCGGCCCGCGACGCGGCGACACGACTGGCCACGGCGGCCCGCCCCGGGGACGCCATCGTTTGCATGTCCGTGCGCGGGTTCGATGACGTCGCTGCCAAAACACTGCGCGCCCTCCAGGGGTCGGCGGTTGGCTGAGTCGTGGCTTCGCTCCATTCCCGGGATCCGGGAACGAGAGCCGCTGGCCCGCCACAGCTGGTACGGCATCGGGGGCACGGCCGAATTCTTCCTGGAGCTCGAAAGCGACGTCCCGCTGGCGCGCATCCTGCCCCGGCTGGTCGCGGAGGCGACGCCGGTGTTTCCCCTGGGGCTGGGCACCAATACCCTGTTTCGCGGTCCCGTGCTGCCCGGCCTGACCATCCGGTTGGCCACCGAGACCATCCAGATCGATGGCCAGACGGTCGCCGTCTCGGCGGGCTTTCCCATGCCCAGGCTGGCGGCCGAGACGGCCAAGGCCGGCCGAGCCGGACTCGAGTTTGGGGCCGGGGTTCCCGGCACCGTGGGCGGCTCGGTCTTTGGCAACGCCGGCGCTTTCGGGACCGAAATCAAGGACCGCCTGATTTCCGCTGACGCGATCGACCCGGCCGGTTCCGTCCATTCGCTGACCGCGGCCGATTGCCAGTTCGCCTACCGAGACTCCGCGTTCAAGTCTGGACCCGCCCGCGGGTTCATCATCACCCGGGCCACCTTCTCGGTCCAGCCCGCGGACCCGTCCGCTATCCGGGAGCGCATCAAACAGGTGCAGAGGCATCGGCGAGATACCCAGCCGATCGACAAGCGCAGCCTGGGCAGTACGTTCAAGAATCCGCCGGGCGACTCCGCCGGCCGCTTGATCGAGGCGGCCGGCCTCAAGGGCCGCCGGATCGGCGGCGCCCAGGTCTCTCCCAAGCACGCCAATTTCATCGTCAATATGGGCGGGGCGACCGCGGATGACGTGCTAGCCTTAGTGGCCGAGATGCGGGACGCGGTCCGCCAACGGTTCGGGATCGAGCTCGAGCCGGAGATCCGCATCGTAGGAGCCGCGTGACGGGCCGGCTCCGGGTGGGCGTCCTGTTTGGCGGACGCTCGACGGAACATGAAGTCTCGGTGCTCTCCGCGCAATCGATCATTGCGGCCCTCGACCCCAAGCGGTATGAGGTCGTGCCACTTTACATCGACAAGGATGGCCACTGGCTGCTGGGCGACTCGATTCCGCGTCTGATCCATGATGCGGCTGCCCGGACCTATGTGTATCTGCCGCCCGATCCGACCCAGCATGGCCTGGTGCCGGCGTCACTCAATGGCGCGCCGGCCGGCCGAGCCGCCGTGCCGTCGCTGGACGTGGTCTTCCCCGTCTTTCACGGGCTGAACGGTGAGGACGGCACCATCCAGGGGCTGCTCGAGCTGGCCAACGTGCCCTACGTGGGCGCCGGCGTGCTGGCCTCGGCCCTGGGGCTGGACAAGATCCTCATGAAGCGGGCCTTCGCTGCAGCGGGCCTGCCGGTCGTCGACTACGTCTGGACCTCCCGAGCCCGCTTCGAGCAGGACCCGGATGCATTCCTCCGGCTGGCCGAGGCGGAGCTTGGCTATCCATGCTTCAGCAAGTTCGCCAACTCGGGCTCCAGCGTGGGGACGTCCAAGGCCCACAACCGCCAGGAGCTGCTGGCCGGGTTGCGGCTGGCGTCGAGCTTTGACCGAAAGATCCTGGTCGAGCGCGCTATCGACGCCCGCGAGCTGGAGGTCAGCGTGCTGGGCAACGACGACCCCCAGGCGTCGGTCGTGGGCGAGATCGTGCCGGCCCACGAGTTTTACGACTACGAAGCGAAGTACACGGACGAGGGCTCCAAGCTTCTGATTCCGGCGCCGATTCCGGCGCCGGTGGCCGAGGAAGTCCGGGCCCTTGCCGTTCGAGCCTTCCAGGCCATCGATGCGGCCGGCATGGCGCGCGTTGATTTCTTTCTCGAGAAGACAACGAACCGGATCTACCTGAACGAGGCGAACACCATCCCCGGGTTCACGAAGATCAGCATGTATCCCAAGCTGTGGGAGGCGAGCGGCCTTTCCTATCCCAACCTGGTGGATCGGCTGATCACTCTGGCCCTGGAGCGGTTTCAAGAAAAGCAGCGCTCCCAGACGGCCATCGATTCCCGCCTGCTGGATCGCGAGGACAAGCGATGACCGTCACCACTCGACCCACCCGGAAGACTCGCTCGGCTCGACCTGCGCCGGAGGCCGACACCGGCTTGCGCGGCTGGCTCTGGGCCAGTGGCCAGCTCATCGTGCTTGGCGTGGAGGTGTTTGCGTTGCTCTTTCTTCTGGCGAACCCGGCTTTTCGTCCCAAGGCGATCCAGGTCGTCGGGAGCACACATCTCGATCCCCACCAGGTAGTCGCCGCCATGGCGATGCCTCCCGACCGGAGCATCTTCCTGCTGGACCATTCGGTGCTGGAGGCGCGGTTGCGAGCCCTGCAATGGGTGAAGTCGGCCAGCGTGGCGCTGACGCTTCCCGATCATGTGCAGGTCACCATCGACGAGTGGATGCCGGTGGCCGTGCTGCAGCAGGGGGAGCGGTCCTTCTTTCTCAATGCGGAGGGCCGCATCCTGGGGCCGGCGCCCGAGGCCGGCAGCCTGCCCATCGTCCAGCGACCCGCGCTGGCATCGACCCAGGCCGGGACCGCGGTCCTCTCGCCCGAGCTAGAAGCGCTCCTGATCCCGATGAGCAGCGGGTTCCCGGGCGCGTACCGCATGCGGGTCGTCGCCTTCTCCCTGGACGATCGCCAGGGCTTGTCGATCAAGACCGACCGCGGCTTCATCATCTACTTCGGCCAGATGGCGACGGCCGACGAGCGCGCCACGCTGGAGCCGAAGCTGGCCGCACTGAAAGCCCTGGCCAGTCGGATCGACCTGGTGTCGTCGCCGATCACCTACGTCAACCTGATGAACCCGGCCGCTCCCGCCGTCCAGATGCGCCCCGGAAGATGACGAAGAGCGCCGTTCGGGGCAGTCGCGAAGCCGTCTGGATCGTCCTGTTCGCGGCGGTGTTCGCCATCGTGGGCATCCTGCTCGGCCTCAACGCGCCGGTGCAGATCCCGACAGGGTATGCGCGCTACACAGCGGTCATGATCCTGGCCGCGCTGGACTCAATCTTCGGTGCCATCAAGGCCTGGCTCAACGGAAATTTTGAAAACAAGGTCTTCATCTCGGGACTGCTCGTGAATTCAGTCGTCGCGGGAGCGCTCACCTACCTGGGTGACAAGCTGGGCGTGGAGCTGTATTTCGCCGCCATCGTCGCCTTCGGGGTCCGCATCTTCGAGAACATCGCGGTCATCAGGCGGCACTTGCTGTAGGCCTCCCGCCAGTCCCGCGCCGGCGTGGCTGTGGATAACCAGCCCTGGATTGTATTGTCAGGTTGCGGCGACCACCGTATAATGTGGCAAACCGTCCGTCCAGTTCGTCCCAGGAACAGTCTTTGCCACGTTCTAAATACATTTCGGCCCTGGACATCGGCACCACGAAGGTTTGCTGCGTGGTCGGCGAGCTGACCGAACGCGGCCTCAACATCGTCGGGGTCGGCGAAGCCCCATCCGAAGGCCTTCGGCGAGGCTCCGTGGTCAACATGGAAAAGACCGTGCACAGCATCACGCAGGCGGTGCAGGGTGCCCAGCGGATGGCCGGCCAGCGGGTGGAGTCCGCGTATGTCGGCCTGGCCGGCACCCATGTGCTCAGTCAAAACAGCCGCGGCGTGGTGGCGGTCTCGCGGACCGACCACGAGATCGCGCACGCCGACGTGACTCGCGTCATCGACGCGGCGCGGGCCGTGTCGGTCCCCAGCGATCGCGAGATCATCCACGTCGTCCCCCGCGGATACGTGGTCGACGGCCAGGAGGGAGTCCGCGATGCCATCGGCATGTGCGGCGCCCGCCTGGAGGTCGAAGCCCACATCGTGACCGGGGCGCTGACTGCGGTCCAGAACGTGGTCAAGTGCGTGCAGCAGGCCGGGCTCAGCGTGGAGGACATGGTCGTCCAGTCGCTGGCGTCGGCCGAGGCGACGCTCAATGACAACGAGCTCGACCTGGGGGTGGCGCTGGTCGACATGGGCGGCGGGACGACGGACGTGGCCGTGTTTGTGGACGGCAGTGTGCTGCATACGGCCGTGCTCCCCGTTGGGGCGCTGCACGTGACGAATGACGTCGCGATTGGGCTGCGCACGACGCTGGAAGAGGCGGAGAGCCTGAAAGTGAACTACGGCCACACGGTGCCCTCCTGCATTCCCCGCGAAGAGATGGTTGAGGTCCACCAGATCGGCACCGAGCGGAGCCAGACCGTGCCCCGCCGGCACCTGGCCGAGATCATCGCCCCGCGGGCGCGCGAGATCCTGGAGATGGTCCGGCAGGAGGTCCGGCGCGGCTCCCGCGATGGATACCTGCCGGCCGGGGTGGTGCTCACGGGTGGCGGCTGCCGGCTGATGGGCATGACCGAGACCGCCCAGACGACGCTCGAACTCCCGGTGCGGATCGGGACGCCGGCCGGGATCAGCGGAATGGCCGACCGGGTAAGTGGCCCCGCCTATGCGACCGCGATCGGGCTGCTGCGCTGGGGGTTCAACCTCAGTCATCGGCACAACGGGCATGCCCCCACGCACGAAGGCGTGACCGCCGTCTATCAACGGACCGTCACCTGGTTCAGAGAGTTTTTCTAAGGAGGCCACGATGGACTTTGACGATCAAGTGCGCATGAAGGGTTTCGTATCGCGGCCCCCTGCCGAGCGCTTCGTGCGGGCCCGCCTGGATCGGGACAAGGAGGATGGAAGAATGCGCGACGCCGCGGAGACGCTCGAAGGCAACGCTCGGATCAAAGTCGTTGGGGTCGGCGGCGGCGGGAGCAACGCGGTCAACCGCATGATCCGCTCGAAGCTGCGGGGCGTCGAGTTCATCGCCATCAACACTGACCTGCAGGCACTGGCCAAGTCGGAGGCCGAGATCAAAGTCAACATAGGCAAGAAGTTGACCCGCGGTCTGGGCGCCGGCGGCGACCCGACCATCGGGCGCGAGGCGGCCGAGGAGAGCCAGCAGGAGCTGACCGAGCTGCTGCGCGGAGCGGACATGGTTTTTCTGACCGCTGGCATGGGCGGCGGCACCGGGACCGGCGCCGCGCCGGTGATCGCCGAGGTGGCGCGCAACAACGGCGCGCTGACCATTGGCGTAGTGACCAAGCCCTTTACCTTCGAAGGCACCCGCCGGCGGCAGCTCGCCGAAGAGGGGGTGGCCAGGCTGCGAGAGAAAGTCGACAGCCTGATCACCATCCCGAACCAGCGGCTGCTGGACGTCACGGACAAGAAAGTGCCGTTCACGGAAGCCCTGAAGATCGCCGACGACGTCCTGCGCCAGGGCGTGCAGGGCATCTCGGACCTGATCGTGATGCCCGGCCTGATCAATCTGGACTTTGCCGATGTGAAGGCCGTCATGTCCGGCCAGGGCGCATCGCTGATGGGCATCGGCTTCGGTAGTGGGGACCAGCGGGCCTCCGACGCGGCCCGGGACGCGGTCGCCAGCCCGCTGCTGGAAACGTCGATCGACGGGGCGCGCGGCATCCTGCTGAACGTCACCGGCGGTCCGGACATGACGCTCCACGAAGTCAACGAGGCCGCCGAGATTGTGCGGGCTTCGGCCGACCGCGACGCCAATATCATCTTCGGGACCGTCATCGACGAGAAGATGGTGGGCGAGATCAAGATCACGGTGGTCGCCACCGGCTTCGGCACCTCCAACGAGATCACCATCGAAACCGACGAACCGTACCTGGCCCCGGTGAACGAGCCGACGCCGATTTTCCGTGGCTTTGATGCCTCCAATCTGGATATTCCGGCGTTCCTGCGAGGGCGGCGCTAGGGGCCGAGGTTTCCGCGCCATCCGGCGTGGGGGAGGTTCGCGGGCCTTGGTGCGGCCCGCTCACCTCGAGGCCTCGCTTCGCCGTGCTCGAAACGGTCGGGCGAACCCACTACCATATGCTGTGGATGTTGCGCCCGCACTCTAACCACATCTTGTGGCTCCGGCTCGGCTCGGAGCGCACGGCCTGACTGCCGTGCGCTGTCCATATTGTGGCCATCTGGACCTGAAGGTCGTCGACTCCCGTGACTCCGACACGGGGGAGTCGATCCGCCGCCGGCGGGAGTGCCTGGAGTGCGCCAAGCGGTTCACCACGTACGAACGCATCGAGACGGTCCCCCTCTATGTCATCAAGAAAGACGGTCGCAGGGAAGACTTCGACAGACAAAAGCTGTTCGGTGGCCTGATGAAGGCGACCGCCAAGCGGGAGATCTCACCCAGCGTCGTGGAACGGATCGTGGACGAGATTGAGAGTGAGCTGCGAACCCGGGGCAAGACCGAGATCCCGTCCCGCGAG
>Ga0209802_1000242_pt1 | contig 41473 bp, 32 predicted proteins | sample GraSoiAngelo_129_FD_185886 | JGI IMG/M metagenome (GOLD analysis project Ga0209802, IMG submission 185886) | Grasslands soil microbial communities from the Angelo Coastal Reserve, California, USA - 14_0927_12_40cm (SPAdes) (version 2) | ecosystem: Environmental > Terrestrial > Soil > Grasslands ...
CGCGTAATAGACTGAGGAAAAAGCGTTACTAACGGAGCTGTTCGCGGTCGCTAATTGTCCTCCGGTAGCTTCATGCGTACTAATAGGAGTAATCGAAATCACCAGAACTATCAGTGTGATGGTAATAATGCATCGCCAGAGTCCTGAGAGGCCCAATTGCTTTCCACGTTACCCTGAATTCTCTCGCGCCGAGCTACATATCCTTGAGCATTGACTTCAGATGCAACTGGGCAACTCCTTCTTCTGGTATTAATCTCCTGTAGGTGCACTAGACGTTTCTCGGGCTCTGTTCTTAACGACCTTCCGAGATCGGGTTCTGTGAGAATGCTCTGGATCTCCTTCTTAGATCTTTCTCTAAGGTGGAAAAACCAGACGCCTTTCCAGTATTGCACTTAATCTCTGTTCGAAAGCCCGAGTGAAAGCTAGCATTACCGTGGATGTAGTTATTGCTGGAAAAAGTTTCAGAGTGGATTTTGGGAAAAACTTTCTCGACCGTGATGGAGCACGACTAAGGGTCAGCTCTTGGCAATCCTTGGCAACAAAGAGAATCATTCTGATACACAATCCACCAAATCCTAAATAGGTTGACGGTCGCCTTCTTTTTCGAAGCTAATATGAAGGCAAAGAATATTGGAGGTGTCAAAAACAAATGAAGATAGAACTTACGGCCAAAAGAGTCAAACTAGCCAGGGTGGCCATAGCATTAGTCGCGATATCGTTAGCTGGTTATGTGGCATACGCCGCGAGCACACTTACAATCAGCAACTCAGGATCAGTTACATTTCCTACCAATAAGAACTTGCAAGGGATAACTTTCAGCCCGCCAGCCGCACAACCAACATGCGGAACACAGACCACGTACAGCGACACGCCAACGCCCATAACTTGGGGAAGCATCATACAGGGTGGCTCGGCAAACGGATACATCTGCGTCAAAAACCAGGGCGGCACAGGCACGACCTATACGGCAGCAACTAGCGTTGCGCCAGCTGCAGGAATCTCGGTAACATATAACGGGACAGCGACACTTGTAAGCCTCCCGCTGGCAAATGGCCAGACATCGCTCATCAACGTCGTCGTGAATGTCGCCCTTACCGCTGGTACTGGTAGTTTCTCCTACACAACTGCTATCAGCTAATTCCCCTGATGAGCCCGTGAGATTCGGGCGAAACCCACGCTCTTTTTCTGGGTCGGGGTAGCCGGAACTGCGTATGCTGTGGCAAAAACTAGGCCAAGTTTCGTTTACATAAGGTTTCATGAAATAGGGAGAAAAGAGATGCGAATATTCCCTCTTTCTACTGTACTCGTGGCAATCCTCATCGTATCGAACGCTCTTGCGTCCTCAAGCCTTGCGATAGGTAATTCAGGACTGGTTGCTGCCGGAGCGGGCCGATGGTTCGATTACGTGGTGGTTATCATGATGGAGAATCACAGCATCAACAACACCTACGGGGTTTCAGTCGCACCAAATAATTGGAATAGTAATAGTCGGACATGTCTAGGAAATTGCACCTATTTCGACTCGCTCGCCAACTCAAACGGGCTTGCCGAGGAGTACACTATCGACGGGATCCAATCCGGTAGCATAGGCGACTACATTGCGATCACATCAGGGTACGGAAACACGCTCCAGGCTTGTAACTCAAACCCACCCGGGCCCGGTAGTACCTGCCCATTTCTTCAGATTCCCAACATAGTTGATCGACTGGAGAGCGCCGGGCTGACTTGGAAAGCATACATGGAAGGCTACCCCTTTCCGTCAACCTGCTACACCAATGACGCGGGGGGTTCGAACTATTACCATTTCGACCATAACCCGTTCATATACTACGCTGACATCGAGAACAACACAAGTAGATGCTCACACATCGTTAGTGCCAACTCCCAAACGGTCAGTCAAGCGGCCTGCTGGCCGACTTTGCTACCAAACGATGACGTGTTCATCAACGACTTGAATTCCCCTTCAGCTGCCCCCAACTACATGTTCCTAACGCCGAATACTATAGATGATATTCATGACTGCAACGATGTTTCGGTAGGTAACGCATGGATGAACAAGATGGTTCCCCAAATTTTGAACAGCGCGTTATTCACTACCCGAAAGGCTGCTCTCTTCATCACATTTGACGAAAAAGATTGCACTCTCTCGATGCCGCTTTGCCCCTCTGCAGCTCCAGAGTTGTATACAGTTTGGGCATCAAACTCTGCAAACCCCACGACCATCGCGGGAGTAAAGTCCGTTAAGCCTTACACGCACTACTCAGCATTGAGAACCATCGAAGATAATTGGAACCTCCCACCTCTGATCACCTCGACCGACGGAAGCGCGAGCAATATGTCTGAGTTCCTAAGAGTGCGCTAGTAGAGCAGGTCTAGGGCTCACCATTCGGTCTATATCTTTCTCAGCCTTCGGAGATAGAATTCCATATTGGGAGCCCGAGCAATGTTTATTTCAACTGTTAGCGAATGGGAATGAGGAGTCCCTCGATTGGTCTCAAGGTTCTGGCCAGCCTGCCTTGTAATCCTCATTTTATTAGGCGCCGGATTTCCAGAGATTTGGATGATCCAGGTTCTGACACTCTCGGACGCTAAAGTTCCGAGAGCAATGGTTGAAGCCTCCGTTGAGACGATAAGCTATGCGGGGATAGGGCCGACTGCAATAAGCCTCTCTTGGACTGAGAGTACCGACTTTACGTTTACAAGCTACGCGTTGCGAGAGTCCACTGCCGGTCCAGTGGGACCTTGGAGTGTGGTTGCCAACATATTTGACAAGGCAAATACGACATACTACTTCGCGGGTCTTGCCCCAGGTGGAACCGAATGGTGGGAAATAGTATACCAAAACACGACAGGGTCGCGAGAGACTATCCCCCCATTGCAATCCACGCAACCACCGGTGGCGTCTCTCACGGTATCTCAAACAACCTCAACAAGCGCTCAGCTAGTATGGGATAACAACGCAGGTTACGGCGGACATCTTGCGTTCGCCTCTTACCAGTTGATGAAATCAGCAAACGGAGGAGCATTTTCTCTCGAGACAGTCATCTCTGATTATGCCCGACATAGTTACACGGTTAGTGATTTGCTCGCATCGACTTCTTACTCTTTCTACCTCATCACGACAGACCAGTGCACTGGCTGCCCGGCGAGTTTTCCATCACCCTCGAGTTCCAACACCGTCAGCATCCAGACCCCTGGACCATTGACCAGTGCGATCTCCGCTCCTACTAACCCAGTCGAGGTGGGAGAGCCAGCCTCATTTACCTGCGCGGCTGGAGGCGGAGTTCCTCCCTACACCTACTCTTGGGGGTTCGGTGACGGAGCCGCAGGTGAGGGCGCTATGTTGAGCCACACCTACGGCACTCCCGGGGTGGTGGCTGTATCTTGTACAGTTACTGATAATCTTGGAACCGCAGCCAAAGACTCTACGGACGTTATGGTTGGGTCAGACCCCTCTATCGTCACTTTTACCGTCTCCCCATCCACTCTCCTCCCTGGGGACAAGGTGACATTCGATGTTTCAGCGAGCGGTGGGTACGGAGCCCTATCGTATTCATACGCGAACCTGCCGCCCGGCTGCCTTACCACCAACTCGACCTCTCTTTCGTGCTATCCAACCTCCAGCGGCAACTACCGCGTGACCGTGACGGTTACGGACCGTGGGATGGAATCTGCGAACGCAACCGCAGTCCTAACGGTGGGCCCACAGAGGGTTCTCGGGTTATCCCAAGCCATGGGGTTGGCGGTAATTTTCGGGGGCGTGGCTGCAATCGGCGTTTTAATCCTTTCAATATTCCTGACCCTCCGCCGAAAAAGAAGACCCCCGGCCCTGACTACGGGGTGAAGCAAGCTCTCGAAAGCTTTCTGATTTGGCCTACCAAGGCATTACCGGCTAATCTCTCGTCATGTCCGACATTGTCAGACAGCCACGCTTGCGAACTAGCGGCAATGCATTGCTGACAAAGTCACTATCACAAATTGAGTGTACGATGTGTTTTTCTTGATCTCAACGGTTCAGGGAAAAGTTCAGTCTTCACTGGTTAACCGGTTCATTCTTCGCTTCCTACGCTCTAGACTCGCCCGAGTTCTGATCGTAAGCAAGGCGAGCGAGGCGATCAGCGCGAGGAGCCCACCGATGACGAGGAGCCCGATGCCACTCGGTATCGTGGGGAATATTCCACAATAGAAACAGGGCCCGTTCGAGCCTCCACCTGAGCCTCCGTTTCCTCCGTTAGATCCTCCGGGGGCGGCTTGGTCTACTTGAATTCCCATTGGTTGGCTCGTAGGCGTAGAAGGAGAGTTGCTGTCCGTAGCGATGAAAACAATCGTGTAGGACCCTGTCTGGCTTGAGCTGGGCTTCCAAGAGAAGACTCCAGTTGAGGGATCGAAGGTCGCCCCGGCCGGCAGCCCCGTTGCTGACAGGATGACAGTGCCACCTGTGTTGACAGATGCGGCTGTAACGGTAAAGTTGATCCAGGTTCCCGCGACCACCGTCTGGTTTGCAGGAACTGCAAGTGTAGGCGGGACCAAAGCCTGTACGTTCACGGATTTGCTTGCTGATGCGCTCGCTAGAGGCAAAGCTGAATCAGTGACTGTCACTTTGGCAGTGTAAGATCCTGGGGCATTGTAAGCGTGGGTTACAGGATTTCCCGTTCCGATTCCCCCGTCGCCGAATGCTATCATGTAAGTGTAGGGTGCTGTTCCGCCACTCGCGGACGCAGTGAATGTTACGGTTTGGCCAACCGCGGGCATGGGTGATGAGACGGCAAGGGTCGTGGAGAGTGGGAGGCTAGTGTAGGCGGTTACAGATTGAGAACTGGTTGAGGTCTGTACTGGACTAGATGAGTCCGTCACTGTTTCTGTTACTGTAAACGATTGAGCGGTAGTGTAGGTATGGGTGGCTGTAATTCCAGTGCTTGTCACTCCGTCGCCGAAATTCCAGGTGATGGTGTATGGCAAGACTCCGCCCGTGGTTATTGCCGTGAAGGAGACTGGTGAGTTGACTAGCGGACTGGTAGGCAGAAAAGTGAAGCTCGTCAAGAGAGCAGGAGGTGGGGTCCCGCCGACTGGCATGTACTGGAGAAGGTTGCCCCATCCAACTCCTCCGCTGTAGCCGGCACCTCCCGGACAATTGGCTGGTTGCAGCGCACCGTAGGTACCTGCACAGGGAGTATCTGTCCATGTCCCTGCTGGCCACCACACCCAGTTTATTCTCGGATTGTTATTATCAAACAACTGTGTTAGTGTTTGGATGAATGTTAGTGACACGGTGGCGTATCCAGCGGACCCTGGTAGTATGTCGTCAGGTGGACACCCAGATGTCGTGCCACCTGGACCGTTGCAAGTAAGTGATTGAGGGTCGGGGCCACCCTCAGTATCTAGTGCAAACCAACCTGTCGTTTGCTCTCCTTTTAGCACGGCTTGGTAATCTTGTTGAGCATAGGATATGGCCGCAGGTATGGTCCAGGTTGAGTACTGGTAAGACATGTAGTCGTGTAGGCTGATCAAGACCTTGCCCAGAGGGTCAGTAACGGTTGGATAACCTTGGCTCACATCTGAATATGGGCAGCTGTTACTGCACTGATTTTCCACTGCTATGAAGTGTTGGTCGCCTGACTGTCTGGCCATGTTAATCCATTGCTGGTATGCCGAAGACAGTGTCGCTACCGACGCGCTTGGCTCGTTGATTGGTTCCCAGACAATCTGACTGTACAACGGTCCCAGTTGCTGTACGATGGGTTGCCAATAATTGAGCCAGCAAGTCGTAGCTGAGGATATGTCACTGTCACCGTCGTAGCGTAAGACGATCCAGAAATTGTAATAGTTCGCAATTTTGATCATGTTCTGGGTATCAGACGACGAGTACGGACTATCGCTTGGGTCCCCGCTAGGGTTCGTACAATAGGGCGCAAAACTCACCCTTATCGTATTCAGTCCCATAGCCTTCATCCTGACAACCAGTCTTTCCATATCGCTCTGACTTTGTCCCGGGAAAACATTGCTTGCCACATAAGTCGAGTTCTGATAGCAAACACTTGAACAGGTGGTCGTCGCTGAATCCAACCTCAAACCGCCCCAACCAATCATCACGGGAGGTTGCTGAGGCGGGCAGTTCGTGCTACATGAGGTGCTAGTCATCGAGGAACCCTTCAGGAAGGCTTGACCCACGTCCCCACTCGGGCCCTTGAGAGTTGGCGCAAACAGCAAGCTAGCCACTAGAATTGAGCAGGTCAGGAGGCCTAGGAGGCGGCGAGTTCCTACCAATTTCAACATTCAACCAATCGATTCGGAATGGCGTCAGACGTTTTCCCGCGTCTCACGGTGACCGAAGGACAACTAACTCCGGGAGAGAGACGAATCCTACGGCGATAGATATATCGGTGTCGAAAAGGATAGGTTTCTCTTAACCCGTCTTGAAGGGTATGGGTATAGTTGCCTAGTCTAGTGGGTACAGTAGTGTGGATTGTAGTTTGAACTCTTGGCCGAACCGGATTTCCACTTGAGTGATCCTGTGGCAGGGAACATTTCAGACTAGGGTTCGTGTACTAGGTTGACACGTGGCAGCTGCTGACGTGTTCGACCCCCACAAAAAGAGTGAATTCAGGCGTACAAATGGAGTTTCTGAATTAGTCTTATCGGAATGTGTTTCTGCAGAGGGATCGATAGGGGAACAACGAATCGAAGCTTCGTCGAGAAGATCAAGTCTCGTGGCTGGTAAATCCTGAACTTGGCGAATACCTTTGCCTTTCTGGTTAGAAGAACGTAGTTGTAGTTAACTGGGACTGACCTGAACCCGTTACTTATCCTAAAGTGGTCTAGGCCTCCTAAGACCCCCATCTTTCCATAGGCGAGATGGCTTACTCCTCGGTAGCTCAGCATCTTGATCTGAGTTGCCAGCAATGAATTGGAGACGCCAATAATTTTTCGTCTCACTTCAAGGCTGGAAAGAAGATTGTTGATAACTCCCACCGGTCCTTTGAATTTTGTTCTAGCGACTCCGACAATTTTTCCCTCGTAAACGGAAGCAATCGAGACGAATTCGTCATTTGTCTTGAATGATTCCATTACTCTTTTGAGAGTCCAGTGATGGTAGCCCTCGAAGTATCGGCCCTCTCTGAATGGAGACTCTCGAAATAGGCTCACAATTTCCTGTGCTTCGGAGACCGATAACTTCTCTATGACTTTGGTCTCGACTCCTCTCTTACTTCCCTTTCGAATCTCATTCCGTGTGTCCTTTTTCAGACCGTTAAACCATTCGTCGAAATTTCTGAAAGATAGTAATGCTATCTCTATTCTGTCAGTTAGGGGAAACTGGACTGATTCCCCGAGCCATGGCCTGTCGCAAAAGACAAGCACGTCAGCTCCGAGGGATCTGGCCTCGTCAATCGAGTCCCTGTCGAAACGATAGAGAAAATCATCACCACGCGCAAATCTCAGATTTGCAAATTTGATAGGTCTGAGCGTTGAGTTGTCATTCAGTGGAGGCAATGATTCCATCAGCATGGACTAACCCCACAACATTTTGTGCGTAGACCAATCGTCAAGCCAGATATTAAACGCTCCTAGACACAACTGGTGAATTGTGACTTGGAGGGGTAAACACTGATGCCGAGTGTGAATCCAACCTTTCGAAGATAAGGCAAAAGCAATCCTACTGTATCGACAGCAACCCAAGACTTACAATTGTCGGGGAGAGAATGTGGTCTAACACTCCCTCAGACACGAAATCGCCTATTTTCAGTCCCGATTCCGAACCTGAGCCTACCGCAAAATTTCGCTTGGAAAATCGCTCGGGAATCGCTCGATAAACGGGGAAAGCGTCAGTCTAACCGGGTCTTTCCTTTCCGGAGGGTTGTCCTTGCGAGGACGTTCGTCCATCAGTCCGGAAATGATTCCTCGTCAAATTCAAGCCTGCAACTGTAAGAAACCAGTAGGCCGTCCCTATCCCCACGAGGAAAAACACTGGTAGCAGAGGGGTAAAGAAACAAGGCAGGCATATGCTCCCACCGGGCTGATTCTCGGGGAGTTGCCGCGCGTGGACGTCTACGACCTGCGATGCAAACACTGTCTGATCCGAACTATCATTCGTAGTTAGAATTACTGTGTAGTGTCCAAGGTTCGCGTAAGAATGAGTCGACGTAACGACGTCAGATGTAGTGCCATCTCCGAAGTCCCATCTGAAACTGTAGGGTGGAGCTCCCCCCAACCCAATCGCGTTGAAGGATACTATTGTTCCGGCCGATGGAGCTAGAGGCGAGAAATTGAAAATCGCAGATAACGGGGCCAAAGGTATGTAGTTGAGCAGTGTACCCCAACCAACCCCTCCTTTGTAACCTGTACCTCCGGGACAAGAGACTGGCTGCAGTGCACCATACGTTCCTGCGCAGGGAGTATCTGTCCACGTCCCCGCCGGCCACCACACCCAGTTTATTCTCGGATTGTTATTATCAAACAACTGTGTTAGTTTCTGAATAAAGGCTAGTGACACGTTAGCGTATCCGGCCGATCCAGGAAGTATGTCGTCAGGCGGGCATCCTGATGTTGTGCCATTTGGACCGTTACAGGTAGGGACTTGGGGGTCGGCCCCACCTTCAGTATCGAGTGCATACCACCCTGTAACCAGTTCACCCTTGAGTACTGCTTGATAATCCTGTTGAGCATGCGAAATCGCAGCAGGCGTGGTCCACGTTGAATAGAGGTATGACATGTAATTGTGCAGACTTATCAAGACCTTGCCCAGCGGGTCAGTTACTGTTGGGTATCCTTGGCTCAGGTCCGAGTACGGGCATTTGCTACTGCACTGATTCTCCACGACGATGAAGTGCTGGTCCCCTGTGCCTCTTGCCATGTTGATCCATTGTTGGTATGTCGAGGACAGTAGTGTCACGGACGCGTTTGGTTCGTTAATGGGCTCCCAGACAATCAGGTCGTATTGTGGTCCGACTTGTTGTACGATGGGTTGCCAGTAACTGAGCCAGCAAGTTGTAGCAGTGGATATATCCTCGTTTCCATCATACCGCAGCACGATCCAGAAGTGGTAGTAGTTCGCGATCTTGATCATATTCTGGGCATCGGTGAAAGAGTAAGGACTATCGTCTCGATCGCCGGCAGGTTCCGTGCAGTACGGCGCGAAACTTACTCTGATCATGTTCAATCCCATAGACTTCATCCGGATTACCAACCTTTCCATGTCGCTTTGATTTTGTCCCGGGAAAACGCTACTCGCCGCATACGTCGAGTTGTGGTAGCAAACAGTTGAACAGGTTGTCGTGGCCGAATCCAACCTCAAACCGCCCCAACCAATCATGACAGGCGGTCGCTGTGCGGGGCAGTTCGTGCTGCATGATGTAGGGGCCGTCTCGGAACCCTTCACAAAGTCAGAACTTTGTCTATTCGAGTTTCTGAGAGTTGGCGCAAGCAGCATGCTAGATGCTAGGATTAAGCAGATTAGGACGACTAGGAAACTACGAGTTATCATCGATCTTAACACTTGGCCAACCTACTCGACTCGTCGTCGAACGCTTTACCATCTTACCAGGCCGAAGGGGATGTGAACTCAGCTGCATGCCAGGCATAACTAACGCTAAACCAAGGGCAGACTGACAGTAACGGTTACGGTTGAAGTCGCGGTCTGTCCATTCGCATCAGTAACAGTCAAGGTTACAGTGTATGTTCCTGGGAGCAGATAGATGTGGCTGACGCTGGATCCGGTGCCTGTTGTTCCATCGCCAAAGTCCCAGCTGTAGGTGTAGGATCCAGTCCCCCCGGTCGCGCTACCAGTGAACATAACAGGTGTGAGAACTGTTGGGTTTGAGGGAGAGTACGAGATGCTCGCGGAGAGCGGAGAGTTCACGGTTATTGTCTGAGATGATGTTGCGGTCTGGCCCGAAGAGTCGGTAATTGTCAGTACCACTGTGTAGGCCCCATTTGACTGGAACGTGTGGCTGACCGAGCTTCCTGAACCGGTTCCACTGTCTCCAAAGCTCCAGGAATAGCTGTATGGAGGAGCGCCCCCGGAGGCTGAGCCTGTGAACGAGACACTTTGTCCGACATTAGGTGATGAGGGGTTGAAGGTGAAGCTAGCCGACAGAGGCGGCGGAGGCGGGCTAGTGACAGTGACTGATTGTTGAGAAGTTACCGTCTGTTGCGGCGACCCACTATCTTTCACCGTGAGGACAACCGTAAAGGTTCCTGCCGATGCGTAGGCATGTGTCACTGTGGAACCAGTACCACTTGAGCCGTCGCCAAAAGTCCAACTGAACGAGTATGGAGTCGTACCGCTGCTGGCCGACGCTGTAAACGTAACCTGCTGGTCCGTCTGAGGCGAAGAAGGACTGAAAGCGAAACTAACGGTCAAGGGTGGCGGGGGTGGACTTGTTACAGTGATTGAGTTTTGAGAGCTTGACGTCTGTTGGGGTGACCCGCTGTCGCTTACTGTCAAGATAACATTGAAGGTCCCCGCGGAGGAGTAGGTGTGAGTTGTGGATGATCCGGTCCCGGTTGTTCCGTCGCCAAAGCTCCAACTGAAAGAGTAAGGTGATGTTCCACCGCTGGCTGAGCCGCTGAAGCTAACCTGTTGGCCAACCTGCGGTGACGTTGGACTGTAGCTGAAGCTGCTCGTCAGAGGAGGAGGTGGTGGATTAGAAACGGTGACTGATTGTTGCGAATTCGCAGTCTGCTGAGGCGAACCACTGTCGCTGACTATCAAGATGACGTTGAATGTTCCAGGGGAAGAGTAGACATGACTGACGCTAGAGCCCGTACCGATTGAACCATCACCGAAACTCCAGCTAAACGAATAGGGAGCTGTTCCCCCAGTCGCTAAAGCAGTGAACGTTACTTGTTGTCCCACTAGAGGTGAGGCGGGTGCGTAACTGAAGCTTGCAGTCAGCGGTGGAGGCGGCGGATTAGAGACTGTGACCGTCTGTGCTGAATTTGCGGTCTGGCCAGGCGCATCGGTGACAGTAAGGACAACATTGTAGCTTCCAGCAGCTTGATACGAATGAGTGACGGATCTTCCAGAAGCGGTTCCACCGTCACCGAACGTCCAGGAGTAGCTGTAGGGTTGTGTTCCACCAGACGCGGAACCGGCGAAGGAGACTGTCTGTCCAACGTTGGGGTTTGAAGGAGTGTAAGTGAAACTGGCGGTTAGAGCAGGCGGAGGTGGACTTGCAACAGTCAGAGATTGTTGAGAATTCGTTGATTGCTGTGGTGACCCTTTGTCGTTCGTCGTGAGAGTAACCGTAAAAGTCCCCGCGGTCCCGTAAGTGTGACTTACAGTAGCCCCTATGCCAGTGGACCCGTCGCCGAAATTCCAGGCGAAAGAGTATGGAGGAGTTCCACCTGATGCGGAAGCGGTGAAAGTCACCTGCTGGCCAGCGACAGGCGAGGACGGACTGTAAGTGAAGCTAGCGGTCAAAGGGGGAGGAGGACGACTGGTTACCGTCAGAGTCTGTTGTGATGTGGCGGTTTGTTGAGGGGAGCTACTGTCCTTGACCGTAAGGACCACGGTGTATGAACCCGCCGCGGAATAGGCGTGAGTTGCGGTGGAGCCTGTTCCAGTTGAGCCATCCCCAAAGTTCCAGCTGAAACTGTACGGTTGCGTTCCGCCGGACGCGGTGGCAGTGAACGAGACTTGAGATCCAGTGGACGGTGACGCTGGAGAATAGGTGAAGCTGGCCGTCGTGCTACCGCTCGATAGTCTCCACGCAGTGAGAGGATGAATCTCCCAGCCAGAGTAGCTGTGCCACTGATCGGCAAAATGGCTATTGTTGTTGGGATCCCAGTAGACAAAGCCCTGAATATTGAAGAGCTGAGAGCTGACGGGCGGGGTTCCTGGAGCAATGCCAGCTGACTTCCAAGCCTGGTCTATCTCCAAGTGAATCGTGCATAAGTAGACGTCTGAATTGGCGCAGTTCGGATCTTGAACATTAAACGTAGTATCACAAAAGTTCCCGTTAGGATACGAGGCACAATCCTCCACTGTGTAGCTCGACGGGAACTTTACCCCATGAATTTCGACGAATGTCGCGTTTCCATTCACTGTACAGGGAGGAGTGGTGGATCTCTTGTTGGGAATGCCGGGCAGGAATCCACCTCCTCCGAAGGTTGCCCCGCCGTTCGAGTTTGCTTGGTTACCGATAACTGCCTCTATGGTCGTTAGTAGTGCTGTGCACGAGACAGCGGGGTTCCAAGATGGAAGCGAGCCGGGAGTGACGGTAGTTCCGTAGACTGAGAATGGGTGCGCCAGGAACAGGGTTGCAGACATTATCAAGGTAGACAGCACTATAGCACTTGTCAATGCCCTCTTTCGTCGCGAAGGGATCCGAGTCGCGCCTTTCACTGTCGTACCCACTTTGGTTCTCAAGGGGAAGACAGTGAGGCCCGAGTATTTGTTCAGTCTGTCCACAAGAGACTAGAAGATAACACACCAAGCAAAGGAAGACTCGTCGTCGCACAGATAACTAAAAGCTCGACAAAATACCCACCCTGACTTTGCTTCAGCAGGAATCGTTAGAGATTTCAAGACAACGAGTCCATTCTCGCGGGAATCGACTCCATGCCGTCCGATGAGCTGTCTATAATAGTGTAGAGATTTCAAGTGTTGTGTATTTCCTACACAATTGCGACGAGATGTGTGCTCTTAGAACACTTTGTAGACGCCCAGCCCATATACTGGATAAGGACGGAAGAAGGTAGGAAGCATCACGCCATGCGTGTCGCGAAGAGTAGGAGATTGACGATTCTCGCTTGCAGCGTTCTCATAGCAATGATCACGTACACTCACCCGGGAATCGCCTCACCAGTCCCGACCGCCAACAGCCCGACAGGAGCATTGACTTCTTGGAACCCCAATGTCAATTGCACGCCGGTACTCGTCACAATCGAACAGATCATAGGGAATCAATCAAGTCCGCTAGGTGGGGCGACACTTGGTGGTAGTATGTTCAATCCGGGGACAACCTCGCCTTACGGGCAGGAGAATACGAAAAGGTGGTTGAGCCCAACGTCTTCAACGCCTCCGGGATGGATATCGCCGGGGCAGCCATGTACTATGACAAACGCGAACGGACAGGTTGTCTCAGCGTTCGTCCAGATAAACGGTGTCCAGAGGGGTTATCGTAATGAGGAGGACTGGAATAGCTCGTTCATGCCGGTGAACGGCGGAACAAAGTATCCTAACGGTCCACAATCCGACTCGACATTCAACATCTTCACTCCCGGATACGGCATCTGCGATTCCAGCAACACCACTGGATGCATGCACAATATTCACGTGGAGATCGATCATGACTGGAAAGGAGCGTCCTACTGTGGCCCATACACTTCCTGCGACAATAACACGCTGGTAGGGCAGACCACAGCCTTCCTAACAGGGCTCGATGTCCAAGGATTCGTATTCTGGGACCAGGACCGTGTCGACGAGGCGACTCACAATTTCTCAGGATGGGAGCTACACCCTCTCACAGCATGGAGAGTTCCATACTGGGCCCCCGATTTCCACCTCAGCGCTAGTGCTAGCAACTTGGGAGTCCTAGCCGGCCAGTCAGCCAGTTCAACCATCACAGTCAACACCTTCAACCTCTTCTCTGGCAACGTGTCTTTCTCAACTGCGATATCGCCTGCTTCCAATGCCAGTACGGTTGGTGCAGCACCTACAGCATCAATGACGCCTTCTAGCGTTGCGCTTCCATCGAACGGATTCTATATCGCTTACTCCCAACTGACCGTCACAACTGCCGTACCGTCAGCCGGTAATTACATCGTCGTTGTAAGTGGCACAAGCGGTAATCTGACGCGCTCAGTGAGTGTGACAGTAAACATCATGGACTTTAGCATAGCTGCTAGTCCAACTTCTCTATCCATCCCAATTGGATCGTCCGGGACGTCTACATTGACGTTGACAAGCTTCAACGGATTTTCTGGTAATGTGAGTCTCGCGGCACAGGTGACCCCGGCCAGTATCACAGCTGGTCTCTCGCCCGTCAACCCCTCGGCATCCTTGAGTTCATCGTCTATGACTCTTCAGTCCAACGGGACAAACTCGGCCACGTTGGCGGTATCTGCGTCACTCCTCACAACACCGGGAACATACATTGTGACGATCACCGCCTCGAACGGTGGGGTAACCCGCACCACAACTGTGACCGTCGCGGTCACAGCTACACCTCTCGGAGTATAGAGGCTCGCCAACCGAACTCTTACCTCAAATCAAGAGTCACATGGCTGCTCAACCGTTCTCTATCGATAGCACCCTAAAGAAGCAGAATTATCGAAAAACGAGAGAAATATTCTAAAGTGCGCCACGCAACCAACCGAGTAGCGTGGTCGCAAGAGTTGCCCCATGAAAAGCAAACGAACACTGAGGGAAACACTGCCCAGACTACCACTGGAGGACTGTTCTGCTCTCTCTGCAATATTTCCCCCGAGGAAGTTCTAGCAGAATTTCAACGATGGAAACTTGTGCGCACCAAGACAATGAAGGGCCACAAAGAACGTCTGATGCTGTTTCACAAAGACCACGTTCGAACTCTCGATGAGGGGTCCATCGGAGAGGCCTACCTGTTGCTGATGAAGGCCGGTTCAAAGTTCTTCTCATACACTGACAAGTGGGCTATATTCGAGCCCGTATACGCCACAGTTCCTGACCACTGGCACCGTGTCGCCTCCGACTTGGACGAGAACGCGCATGATTATGGCCAGATTCTCAAGACTCCTAGAATAATCATCGATAACCATGGGGGAACCATTTTCAGAGTATATCCAGACAACAAGTCGATTGTGACATCCGGCAGTTCCAAGTGAATGGTCCTTTGAGGCTATTTCCAGGGACGCCTGCTTTCTTGCGGAGGCGACTTGTCGAATATTCTGATAATCAGTGATTTAGTCGATTCATCTTTCGCTTCGTCCTGGCTAGATTCGCCCGAGTTCGGATTGTTATCAGGGTAAGCGAGCCTACGAAACCCACGAGTCCACCAACGACGAGCATCCACATGCTGGTAGAGAGTGAAGGGAACGTACCGCACAACAAGCAGTTCCCATTCGAACCGCTACCTGACCCTCCTCCAGAGCCTCCGCCTGTTCCTCCAGAAGTAGGCGGAGTTGACGATCCGTAAATCTCTGTCATCGACAGGGCCGCGGCATCGTTGGAGGTCAGGGTTGGCATAGCCCAGTTGTTCTCGATAAGGTGCAAAATCGAGTACTCATCATAGACGTCACTGGACGAGATGAACGCCTGCTTGACGACCCCTGGTCCATAGAACAAGATCGGGGCCGGGTCGTACTCGTCCCACCATAGAAGGAGCATAGTCTTATGACCTGACGCGAAGAGGCTGCTTGCAAGAACTGAGCCCGCGGCGGGACTTGCCAACGTTCCAGATGGTCCTACAAGTAGATCATGGACATATGAGTCTCCCGATTGGATAGAATTGTCGTGCATGTTGTGACTGTCTGTTGGAGTCAGCCAGATCAAATTAGGAGGCGAGGCCGAGTTCATCGGCGCCACAAACTCTGGGTCGGGCTGACCGGAACAACAGGTGCTGTCCATAATGTTCGGACTGTTGGCAGTGCCCGCGAAGCCTGTGAAGGGAAAATGGTCGTTGGCCCTCGGACATCCGCTCTCGCAGAAGGCGGTCCATGTTAAACCTGCGGTGGCCATACTGTCGATGAGAGTAGGCGCATTGATACAACAACTGTAACCATTCGCGATGCTCTGGTCAGACCCCGAGATCAGGGCTGTGTAACAGCCAGCTGAACACCCGTTCACTGGCCTTCCAGCAGCACCATAGGCGTGATAGAGGGGAACGGTGGCCCCTGCAACCAACATGCCTGAGATGAAGGGAGCATTACTGCTCCCGGTACCCGCACCCATTACATCGGCATAGTTCTGGTTCTCCATGGCAACAATCACAACGTTGTTGAAGTTAGTTCCCGGGGCCGCATGCACCCGAGGCAGAACAGGGACCACCATTATCCCAACAATCAGCATCACGACAAGCAGCCGAGCTCTCAAAGTCAAGGTCCTCCTACAAGTTTGGACCCGGCAGCGCGGTGCTGCTGGTACGGATCCAACAATACCATTATTGTTTTGATTTTCAACTTTCTTTCACGACCTCGGGCGAGATCATGGTGGCCCGAGCCGAACGATCTGCTAGCCTTGCCGATCCAGAACCAGACTCTTTGTTGTGAGCGAGTTCCTCGGCAAGAAACTAGTATAGTCCACATTTTCGGTATAGGCGCTGTCGAACTTCGTGTCGTGTATCCGAGTTCAAGTGCCCAGTTACCACTGCAGTCTTGCGTGGACTCGGCGGGAGAGTTCTCCAGTTCGAGTAGAGATCGTGCAACTTTCAGGCATCACGTGTTAGTGCACGAGGCTCCGCTCCCCATCGGAAACGGCATAACACTTGGTGTCTGGGACAACCCTTAGACTGAGGGACTCGAGGGACAGAAGGGCTCCAGCAGAAACCGAGCTTTTCTACTCCTGTCACGACTCCGAAGAGTTCCGTTTCAAGGGGTGCCGCTCTTACCCGCGAGGCCGAATCCGTTGCATATCGAAGGAAGAGCTGGGTGAAAAACAGCTCATCCTCGAGATGTGAAGAGTCGTTGGTGAAGGCGAATGTTGAGACTAATTTGTACCCCAATGTGATTGGTTGTGTTCCTTCTTAGACGCCCCGGTTATATCGACATGTCAATACGTAGCTACTCAGCGATGCAGCCTCTGCCAATCTCCGTAGTCGGTGCTGGCTACTGGGGTAGAAAGGTAATCCGCGAAATCCTCAGCCTCGCCCAGACGACTCGAAGGGTAAGCCTACACTCAGTAGTCGACAACTCACCAAGCACACTGGAACAGTGTAGGAAAGAGTTCGGCTCACTAAAGTACCGTCTGAACTACGGAGATCTCCTATCTGATTCCGAGGCTTCGGCGGTTCACATCTGTTCGCCCAACCCCACTCATTTCGAAGTAGCGTCCGAACTCCTAAGATCTAGGAAGGATGTCCTTGTCGAAAAACCACTCGCACTGAGAGCCAGGGAGGCATACGAGCTTGTGAGGCTTGCAGAAACGAACCGTCGGGTCCTATCCACTGGGCATGTTCACCGGTTCAACAATGGGGTCACGGAGCTGAAACGGGTAGTAGACAGCGGAGTGTTGGGAGATATCTATTATCTCCGATTGAACTGGACGGGATTCTTGCCCCCCCAAAAGGATAGAGACGTGATAACCGACCTGGGCCCACATCCATTCGACATTTGCAACAACGTCCTCGGCGAATGGCCGACAAAGATCACGTGCAAGGGCAAAGGCTACCGAACCAGAACAAGTGACGAGGTGGCGTTCATAACTGCTGAATACCTCGATGGCGTTGTAGCAAATATAGAGCTTAGCTGGCTGGACCGCGAGAGACGCAGAGAGGTAACCGTCGTCGGTAGCGACGCCGTGGCTCGGCTAGATTGCCTCGATCAGAGACTGGTCCTTCGACGCTCGGACAGCAGTGATCCAGTGTCGGTTGTCCAGAGTAACACGCTTGGGGATGAGATCCTCCACTTCGCGGAGTGTGTCGAACACAATGGCGGATCAGAGGGTTACACCAATCTTGCCGATGGATGGCTTGGGGCTGGAGTCGTTCGGCTCTTGGAGACTTCAAAGAGATCTCTATGCGAAGAACGGACCGTACAAGTCCAACCTCTGGAATCAGTAGAGATATTCGCCGGCGAACAAACCCAAAAAGGATTTCGTAAGCTGGCGACCTAGCCCGGACAAGGTGTTTGCGCGTTTGTTGACTGCTAATAGTTCCGAGTCGCTGGGTAACAAAGTTCGGGTTGTGGATGCGTACAGGGTTCGTAATCTGGAGAGCAATATACCCGAAGAAACCGTTATGCCCAGATCGCTCGCTGAGTTGTTTGAGCGGGCTTCGAAAGATCTGATCCAGATCAAAGGGGATTATGGATTCTGTGATGGAGTCAGTGAGGCGTGCGCGGAAGGTGCGATTTTCTACTATCGGGCAAAATCAACATTTCATGACTATAACGGAACACTTGACTGGGCACGGTGCACCTACATCGTTGATAATAATGAAGCCAAACTGATCACAAGCCTACTAATTCAAGAAGCGATGAATTTCGAGGAAGATCTAATCCTCTTGACCGGAAAAGACATGTCAGGATTGAATGACAGAGATGATTGGTCGTTCGCCGATTTTGCACGTGCGGCCCGCGAGTTGGGGTACTAGCCCCGGCTCAACGATGTCGGCGTTGCTAGGCACATTGGGGTTGCGGCGTCAACCGCAACCTGCGACTAATCGCTTGTGGGCGGCTAAAGACGAGCACGATGAGGGTTGGTGTCCCTCTGGGTCTCATCGGAATTCCAAGAGACAATGGCGGGTGAGTCGAGATAAGGCGTCAGGGACGTGCTAGCGAAGGAAACAAGTATCCATGAACATGACACGTCAATTCACCATCTTGTCAGGGTAAACCTGCAAGCATGTAGCGCATGCGGACGCTTCTTCATTACAACCTTTGCGAGAACCAAGAAGGGAGAGTTGGTCTTGAGAGAAATCGAACTGGATCTGAAAGTAAGGTCATCCCGAATCAGACCATACGACTCTAGCGAGAGACAAGGTGGCATCTCTCCAGCCGAGACTGCTGATCGTGCTAACTCCAGACAGGAAACATGCTGGTAGATCACGACCAATCTGCGTGCTGGATTCCAAGTTAAGAGGCGAAAAGTTCGAATGAGAAAGAAGAAGAAAGCTTCCCTGATAGTCGCCACGCTTCTATTCTTGTTCCTTCTAATTCCAACAGGTAATTCTGTGGAAACTTCTGGCAGCACCAGCTTCCATTTCGGAGCGGCCGGGGATCATTCTCAGGATATCAACACAAATTCGTCCCTCCACCGCCTCGCATCATCAGACGTCAATTTCTACCTGGCGCTCGGAGACATGAGCTACACCAGCATAGGTGACGAGACAAAATGGTGCGGTATTGTAAAGTCATACGTGGGTCAAACCTTCCCCTTCGAACTGGTATCAGGGTCCCATGATGACGGATTGGAATCGTTGGCTACCAATGGAGGGCTTATTGACTATTTTGCGAACTGTCTCCCCGACAGAACGGGGTCTACGGGAGTCTATGGAAAGGAATTCTACTTTGACTATCCCTCTTCTAGTCCTCTCGCACGAATCATAATGATATCTCCCGAACTGAATTTTACCAACGGTGGATATTACTCGTATGATGTTGGGTCTTCACACTATGAATGGTTGTCCCGCACGATAGACAGGGCTAGAGCCTCTGGAATACCCTGGGTAATAGTCGGAATGGCGAAAGCCTGCATTTCAGCCGGAATATACCCCACATGCCCAGGTGGGGAGAACTTGATGAACTTCTTGATCCAAAAGAAGGTCGACCTAGTGCTGCAGGCTCATGACCACAACTACCAGCGCAGCAAGCAGTTGACTTGCGCCTTCGTTGAACGGTTCTCTAGTGCTTGCGTGGCGAACGATGGATCATCAGGGACATATACGAAAGGTCATGGAACGATTTTCGTTATTGCGGGGACATTTGGGCAGGAGTTCTATCCGATCAATTATTCGAGTCCGAACGCGCCCTACTTTGCTAGTTTGGCAAGTGTCAACACTCCAGGAATGGGGCATGGGTTCGTTGAGTACACCATAACATCCGAGGAGATTAGTGCTCAGACTGACTTCTGGGGGAGGTTCTCCGACTCATTCAGCATAATCAAACCTGCTGGAGTCTTAGAGGGATTTCTCTACCTTGTCGAGCACAATCTAATCCTTGTTTCGTTGTTTAACGCCCCCATCTTGACGGGGATAACTGCGATTTTCCTCAAACAGTTGAGACGTCTCACAACTAATTCCAGAGAGAAAAGGGTGATGAGAATCGGATGTCTTGACCAGGGCATATCTGACCGTTCATCCGTGTCGTCCCTAGCGTCGGCTTCTGCTGGGTTGAGCCTAGACGATTGAATTCGCAGATCCCGTTCAGGGAACTTCCAGAGCGCCGGTTTATCTAAACCAAGGTCGAAGAGCTCCGTCTGCTTCTGAAGTGCGGTACCCATTGAACCGAAATTACGTTGCTCTCATGCTCCCCGTCTTTATGTAGAGGAAATGAAGTTGATCATGGGAATCGAGAGCCCGGTTAACACAGTGATCTAAGACTTGGACGACACTTCTAGATCAAGGTCAAAAGTTGATTCAACAGTCCGATTCTATAATCTGTTGAGCGTTGTATTCTTCGTTCTCGCAGTAATCTCTCTCAGCATGCTGACACTCTATCTGATAACCGACTTCATCGTACTTGCCCTCGGAGCCATGGACATTGGAACAATTCTAAACGCAGTAAGTCGAATGATCTCTCTACGTAGCATACCTGACGCAACTGAACGTCATAGGAAAGCAGCAACAACTGTAAAGTTCTTCCACATCGTAAGCTATGCTTGCTTTGGAATCGCCGCGATCGTTTTCGGTATCGCGCTAAATGGCTTGGCAACCGACTTCGCTGTCATGGGCTTGGAGCTAACAGGTTGTGGAACAATCCTGCGCGCAGTGTCTCGTGACATACAGTTAGAAAGTGTCTAGTTGTTTGGTCGAAACATGGAAACTAAACAATCTATTCAAACTGTTTCTCCTATCATTCATCGCAGTCTTCCTGTTCCTAATATTCGTTCTCAATAATATCCCAGCTTCCCGATACTTACTCATCGTTCTCGCAGTCGGAACAATCACATATCTCGTCATTAGTTTCCGCGTCACCCCAAGACCCACTAGTCGCCCCGCTGCACACAAAGGACGACTCCACCTAACGCGTACACATCTCCTGGCAACCGTATTGATTTTCTCGCTGTTTGTCTCATCCTACGTCATCGTTCGCACGTTCACGGCCCCCTCTGCTTTTCAGCTGGTGAAATTCCAGTACTTGGTTCTTCCAAACGGCACGGCTTTCTCAATGAGTCCCCTGCAGCCGAATAACGAGTGCGCTTGGCTGGAAAGCATGAACATTACGACACAGGAGAGAGCCAAGCAGCAGGGACTGCCAGACTGCGATTATGTCTCGTGGTATCATCGAACGAGTCCCCCAACATTGTTCCTTGAGTTTCAGAACTTCACGGAATATACCTATAATCTCAACAACACAGCCGTCAGAACTACCGGAGCAGAACTCCTCTGCTTCTCTCTATCCTCTCAAAGCTTTCAGTGCTGGGTGCCACCAGCAATGGTTTCTCACCTAAAGTGACAATGTGACCAGGCATTGAAGAAGAGATACAAGATTCTGACACTCATCATACTCTTGACGGTGATCATAGTTTCAGCGGTTGCGGCGTATGTTTACTCTGAGTACGTTCCAAGGGTATTGGTAGATGATAGCCTGACGCTGAAGGAGAATCATCAGTGGCAGTTTGATCTCTTTGTTCTCGGAAACAGAAATGTCAACATCACAGTCAGCACCGTCCAGTATCCTGTCTTCGTAACGTTCTGGTATCAGCAGAACCAGGCGGCGACCACCTATCTTTTTGACAAGCAGGTTACAAACGCCACCCAAGCTGGCTTCAACGTTAGTGTTCAGCAAAGCGGAACGTACTATCTCAGCGTTCAGAAGACAGAGCAATACGGGGAAAATGTAACCACCCTGGTTCATGTTGAAGTCATATCGTGAGACTATTACATTTGGACCGAGGCTCCTTCCCAGCACAGAGAAACGCTCGAAGCTAGATCTTGGGCTTCCAAATCCAACAATCTATGTTCGAAATAACCATGCTTTTCAAGACCCCCTAGGGCGCTCGATTTTCGCGCGCCGCGATCTTCACGAGACATTTGCAACTCGCCTCATTCCTCAGGGCGAGAGCCAATCCGCTGGCTGAGTCAGTTCTTGGGCCTGCTGATAATTGGCACTAACTCAATTCATCGTTCGCTTCGTACGAGCCAGATTCGCCTGTGCTCTAATCGTGATAAGGGTAAGCGAGGCAGCGAGTCCCACGAGTCCACCGATGACGATTAGCCACACGGTGCTGGAGATTCCAGGAAAGGGACTGCACAACGGGCAGTTCCCGCTCGAACCGCCGCCTGACGCGGTGGACCCTCCACCTGAGCCTCCAGGAGGTGGAGTTGACGATGCGAAGATCTCAGTCATCGACGAGGCAGCGGCATCATTGGAGGTCAGAGTTGGAAGAGCCCAGTTGTCTTCCATCAGGTGCAGAATCGAGAACTCGTCGTAAACGTCACTGGAAGATATGAATCCGTGTTTGACCGCTGTCCCGTAGAATAGGATCGGTGCTGGGTCATACTCGTCCCACCAGAGAAGCAATAATGTTCTGTCACCTGGCTGGAAGAGGTTACTGGCTAGAAGGGACCCGCGGGCCGGGCTGGCTAGACTTCCGGTTGAGCCAACAAAAAAATTGTGTAGATAAGTGTCCCCGGTTTGTATGCTATTGTCGTGCATGTTGTGGTTGTCTGTTGGAGTGAACCACAACAGGTTAGGAGGGGTTGCCGAATTTGACGCAGCCACAAAGTCGGCTGTTGAAACACTACTGCTTGCGAATATGTTTGGACTACTGGCTATGCTTGCAAATCCTGTGAATGGGAAGTGGTCGTTGCCCCTTGGGCATCCGCTTTCGCAATATGCCTGCCAGCTAAGACCTGCAGAAATCATCTTGTCCATGAGAGTCGGTGCGTTTATGCAACATGAATATCCGTCTGATATTCCCTGGTCTGAGCCTGAGATGAGTGCCGTGTAGCATCCGGCGGAGCATCCCGTGATACTCCTTCCAGCGGCACCGTAACCGTGGTAGAGGGGAATGGTCGAGCCTGCGGCCAGCATGCTTGCGATGAATGGAGCATTAGTACTGCCTGTACCGTTCCCCATCACGTCAGGATAATTCTGATTCTCCATGGCGACGATAATTATGTTGTCGAAGCCGCTCCCACTTGCGTGTGCGATAGGCAGAGCAGGCATCGCGATAATCCCAATAATCAGGATGGCAGCTAGCAGGTGAGCTCTTAATGTTGAGGTCTTCCTCCCATGGACCCGAGTAGCGTGGTGTCGCGAGTCTGAACCTATGGATCCCAGTCTCGTTTCGACGTTCAATTTCCTAACCGTCGCCTTGTTCGTTCTAGACTTGCCCGAGTCCTGATTGTGAGAACTGCGAGGGCACTAACTAGTCCAAGAAGTCCCCCGACAACGAAAATACCGATGCTGGTGGAGATCTTCGGGAATATTCCGCAGAGTGCGCAGCTTCCGTTCGAGCCTCCTCCTGAACCTCCGTTTCCTCCATTAGACCCTCCTGGGGCGGCCTGGTTTACCTGAATTTCCATGGGTTTGCTCGTAGGGGTGGATGGATAGCTGCTGTCGGAGGCCGTGAAAATGATCGCGTAAGATCCGGTCTGGCTCGTGCTGGGTTTCCAGGATAGGAGCCCGGTCGTCGGGTCGAATGATGCGCCCGCCGGTAGCCCTGTTGCTGAAAGAATGATGGTGCCGCCTATGTTGACTGATGAGGCTGTGACCGTAACGTTGATCCATGTTCCTGCTGTGACGGTCTGGTTTCCAGGAACAGTTAGTGTGGGTGGGATTAGAGCCTGTACATTGAGGGTCATGCTTGCCGAGACACTTGCTTGTGGCGAGGCTGAGTCGGTAACGGTCACTGTGGCAGTGTAGGATCCTGGGGAAGAGTAAGCGTAAGTTACAGGGTCTCCGGTACCAGTTCCACCGTCCCCGAACGTTAGCGTGTAAGCGTATGGTGAGGTTCCGCCTGTCGCGGACTCAGTGAACGTTACAGCTTGGCCAACCTGGGGTGAGGATGAGGAAGCCTGGAAGGTTGTGGAGAGTTGGGGCATTGCAAAGATTGTGACAGACTGAGAGCTTGTGGCGGTCTGCGTCGGCGTAGACGAGTCTTTCGCAGTCTCTGTGATCGTGAACGACTGTGCCGAAGTGTAAGTATGAGTTACGATAGGTCCTGTTCCGCTTCCTCCATCACCGAAATTCCAGCTAACAGTGTACGGTAAAATTCCGCCGGTCGTTACCGCTGTAAAAGTGACCAGCGAGTTCACTGATGGATTTGCGGGAAGGAAAGCGAAGCTCGTCGCGAGAGGACAGTTGGTTGTACAAATTGCGCCGAAAGCACTGAGCAAGTTTGGCGCTCCCGCATCGTTGGAGGTAAGCGAAGCTAGTCCCCAGGCTGCTTCGATTGTTGACAAGTACGAGTAGTGAGACGCACCGGGCGGACTAAGTTGTAGTCCCTTCTTTGCTACTGGACCACTGAACGAGGCGTAAACGCATTCTCCCGTACCCCCGGTGTTGGAACATCCGGTATATCCCTCGTCAAAAACGATCAGGAGAGTAGCTTTTGTGGTGGTGAACTCTTTACTTGACAGAATCTGTGGAACAAGCTTTGAAAGATAACTGTCTCCGGCTGCGATGCCGCAGTCATGCATGTTGTTGCAGTCGTTCGGAGTCAGCCAGATGAAGTTCGCAGGAGTCGCCGAGTTCAGGGAGTTCAAAAATTCTGTATCGGAGGATGATGTTGTGGTGAGAAGGTTCGCGCATCTTGCGGGAGTGTTCATGTCCGCGAAGGTCAGAAATGCGAAATGGTCTGCCCCCCTGGGTGGGTTGAAACTGCAGGTTCCCGAGCCTGAAGCGTCTTCAGCAAATGCCTTCCATGTCAGTCCTGCTGATTCCATCCTGTCTACGATGTTCGGTGCATTGATGCCCCAGCAACAATAACCGTCATTCGTGTGGCCGAAATTGTCTCCTCCGATTAGCGAGATGTAGTTTCCTTCGCTTGGGTGACTGGTCGTCCCCCAAGTCATTACAAGGACGTTTTGGTTAGCGAACTGACTCATGTATGCGGCCGACCCTCCGCATCCAACGTATACATCACACAGCCCTTGGTTCTCCATGAGAATCGTAACGATGTGATCGAACGGGGCGCTCGCCAATGGGGCTAGGGCATTACCCGTAGGATGAGACTCATGGTTAGAGGCCGCCAATGGAGCTGCCAATAATGACCCCAGTAAAATGAAGCCAGTGATCAGTAGAGCCTTGGGTATCCCGACTATGGCTGGATTCCTTGACAAATCTGTCAGAGACCTCCATTAGGTTTGAGCGCAACGTTGACGTGTTGCCGGTGCGGATCTAACGATACGAATCTTGTTTTCATTCTCAACTTTCTTTCACGTCCTCGGGCGGGATCACGGTGGCCCAAGCCGAACGGTCTGCTCGCTTTGCCGACGCAGAACCAGACTCTTTGTTGTGAGCGAGTTCTTCGGCGAGAAACTATAGCGCGCATTTTCGGTATAGGTGCTACCAAACTTCTTGTCTGGGGATCGAGTTCAGATGCCCAGTGACCACTGCAGTCTTGCGTGGACTCAGCGAGAAGGTTCGCTAATTCGTGAGGAGATTGTGCGACTTCGACGTGGTCACTGTTAGCGTTGAAGCTCCGCTCTCCATCGAAAACGTCATACTCGCCGGTGCCTGGAACGGCCCTTAGACTAAAGGACGGAAATGATAGCAGGGCCGGAGCTGAAACCGAGCGTTTCTACTCGTGTCTCGACTCCGAAGAGTTCTGTTTCAAGGGGGGCCGCTCTAGCCCGCGAGGCCGAGTCTATCGTATATTGAAGGAAGAGGTTCAGGAAAAAGAACTCGTCCCCAATGTCTGAAGAGCCTCGAGGCTCAGCGGTTGGAGATACTACTAACGACTCCATCGCTCCAAACTTCGCGTTAATCCCCATTTCGTTTATAACGCCTATGGTACAGGGGTTGTTCTTTCCTGATAGACATCTCTAGATGACAATAGGAAGCCGGAGATATATCACATTTACCGGCCCGATTCACGATCTGAACAAGCAGTCGAGCCTCAAGGGACCTTTCGTGCAGGGAAACTCGAAAAATCCCAAGTGATCGGAGCCCAGACTGTGCTCTAATCCAGTTCAGGGAGGGAAACACGTGCTCGGAAAGAATGGCTCCCCTGAGGGATCCGCGGGGCATGAGTGGCTTTCAAGGACGCCCGGGAAAGTATCCAAATCCAACCCTTCTTCTAGAACCGCGCATTCCCTTCTTCAGAACAAACAACGGCTCATTCGCCACTTTTCTCTTTCAGAAATAAGCATGCTTTCTCGACCCCCCGGGGTGGTCGATTTTCCCGCGCCCCGCCCTTCACGAAACCGTTGGGGACTCGCACTACTCAGGGTGCGAGCCAATCTGCCAGCTGAGTCAGGTCTTCAGCCTCCCTGACAATCCTGCCTTTGAGCCGTTTTCCTTCAGGACTATTCTTCCTGTTGATCCATGCGGTATTGATTCCAAGGCGTGAAGCCGGCTCAATATCGTGATATAGGCTTGTTGCGACATGAAGCCATCCTCTGTCAGCTCCGATAGTCTTCCGTGCTTCTTCAAAATGCTCGGTCTCGGGCTTATAGGATCTCACATGCTCGGCGGTCACGACGAGATCGAAAGGAACCGTGAAATGTTTCAAGGTGCCCGCCAGAAGATCATCATCGACGTTCGACAATATTCCCAACACGTACTCCGTGGAAAGCCTCTCAAGGGCAGGGTTCGTATCGGGGAAGGGAGCCCAGCTTGGCAACTGCTCTGCAAGAAGACTTGTTAGCCTGTCCGGAATGTTCTTTCCGAATTTTCTAGCAGCCCCTGATGCGGCTAGAGATAGAACTTCGCGGTACGGTCGGTAAGGCGTCTGGCCCTCGATCCTCTTCTCTTCCTCCTGGTAGAGGTCGAACAGTTCACTTTCTTGGGTTTGGCTCAGTCCTGTCCCTTCGAGTGCTTGTTTGAAAGCGCGCCGGATTCCCGTCTCCCAGTCGATCAGGGTCCCATAACAATCGAAGGTCACAAACTCAAACTCTCGAGGTTTTTCCAAACCCTTCCCCTCCCCTCCGGTTTTCTCGAACAATCCCGTGTGAGGACGGTTCTAAAGCTAGACGCTCTCTATCGAAGGTTCAGAAGTGTAAGCGATCCAGACACCTTTCCATCCGTCGTTTTGCAAGCTATCCACCGAAGGACACGCGAATCTCATACGAACAGGGCTCCGACTCGTGGCCGCCGCTGACGCGGCCGAGAAGAGCTCGAAAAAAGAATATTGATAGATGCCAAAACCGCTGGAAAGTGCGTTTTTCTTCGTGAAAAAAATGCGCCCTTGATACCTTGAGACACCTATCCCTTGTTGTTCGGCGTTCAGGGAAGGAGAGTAAGAAAATCGCCTATGATCAGCTCTGATCTCGATTCTGGGACACGCCTAAAATTTCGCCCTAAAATCGTTCGGAGATCGCCGACGATCTCCCGACTCCTTACCCTACCATCGAAGCCTGGATTGCACGCTGAATGGCCTGTCTCGCCCAGAAACCCTGCCAGACAGCAAGTCCTCTCCTCGATAAGGCCGGTATTGCACAGAGCATCTCGCAACGCAAGAGTCCCACGACGGCGTCGGCGAGTAATATCCCTCGTTCTAAGTTATCGTTTGCGCGTTTCTGGTTCTCGTCGTTGCGTTATGAGGAAGAGAAGAGCACCAACCACTAGCAAGACAAGGATCGCTGAAAGTGCTGGTTGGTTGATGGATACGCTGGTGAAACCTCCCAAGACCAGAAGGACCAGCGAAAGTCCTAGGGCCCCAATCATCAGCCTTGCTTGCCTACTCAGTTGGCCTGCGACCCACATCGCGAGTCTACCTCTGACAGCCTGCGACATGTCATCCGTTCTCCCTGCCAGCTCGCCCATCTCCCTGTCGAAGGACAAGACTACTCTCGATGCCTCCATAAAAAATATGATCGCGACAAGCTGGAGAAGCAAAACCGCAGTATCAGGGCCCGAAGCCCTGGTGAGATCTGTTCCTGCCTTCCCTGCCACGAACGATACTAGCAGCATTACGGAAGCCGGAATCGTAAACGCTTTCTTCTTTGCAGACATCCCATACAGTCCAAGAAACCCGACGATAAGCACGATCAGAATCCCGAGTCCCAGAAACACCTGCGATGGTACGACAAGAACAATCCAAGGTGCCAAGAAGAGATAGTGGAGCTTCACGATCAGAACAGCGGCCTTGACACCTAGTGTTAGACTCGTATGATTGGTCGTGTAGGCCTTACCTCGCTTAGAATGGCTGAGAGGGGAATGCCTGCCGGCCACTGGCTAACCGTGCAAATCTTCTCTAGGGCGAGTAGCGTGTTGGATCGTCCGAGCATCAGCATTCGATACGCGATCTCTTCCTCTTCAGAGTTGAATCTGGCAGGCGCCATGGGCAAAGGCGATAGAACCAGTATACTGTATCCAGTCGCTGAGAGTTGTCGGATGCCATCGGCGATTGTTGTGTCTAGAAGTGGAGAGATGATTAGTATCTGAGCCTTAGCAGGTAGCATAAGGCGAGCGAGCAACGTGATGACATAACTGGTCGAGAGCAGTGATCTTCCAGGCTTCGCTGCCGCGAGAAGAAAGAGAATGTTTCGCTCATGCCTCTTACCGAACCTTGGTGACACGGCTCCACGCTCCTCTCCCTGAAGTACCATCCCAACCCTGTTCCCCTGCCTCAGCAGAAGGCTGGCCATGGAAGCAGCTGCTCTAACTCCCCGCTCGAACAACTCCGCCTCAGCGGCCTCGCAATAGCTGACGTCCGTGTCGAGAACGATCATTACATCGGTGACTCTTTCAGCTTCCATCTCGTTCACAATCAAGCGCGCGTGTTTGGCTGAGGTTTTCCAGTTGATCCGCTTTGGATCATCTCCTGCGACATAGTCGCGCATGCTATAGAACTCTGTTCCAGGACCTAACGTTCTTGCCGGGATTGTTCCAGGCCAAGGACCCAGATGTCGCGGCCGGAGCTGAGCTCCTCTAATCCTTTCTGGCCGAGGCATTATTGAAAGAATCTCCGCCTCGGATCTTTCCTCGACGAGATAGAATCCGAACGGATCCTGGACCCGTGCGACCAAGGGTCCGATCTGATAGTGTCCCCGGATCGGGCTGCGGAACTCGAGCCCTAGCGCAAAATTCTCGCGAGCACCGAGCCGGGTCAATACACGACTCGCTCCTGACTTGAGCTTAATATCGCCCGGCAGAAGCTCGTCGACTTCGACGTTTCCGAGCTGATAGCCGGTGTTGTTCGAGATCACGATCTGGATTGATATGTCCTCGTCTCCGAAGCTGTCAGCTGGAACGACCAGATGACTTATCTCCAGCTCGATTGTTTCGGGAAGACCCCAGAAGTTAGCGAGGAAGAACATAGAGGCGAGCGGAAGAACCATTGACGCTAGCTGCCAGTCCTGGAGAAGCAGCCCGAGGATCAGCACGACAGCTGCCAGCGCAAAATAGAGACTTGCCTTTCGAGTAAACAAGTGCTGCAGGGATCACTTGGCCTTGGGCACAGGAACAGCCTTCAAGATCTCGTCGACAACAAGCCGCGGGTCAACCCCCTTGACCCACGACTCCGCTTTCATGATCATCCGGTGCATCAGAGCCGGCCCAGCAACCTCCTTTACATCATCAGGTATGACAAAGTCTCGACCGTGGAAGACCGCTCTCGCCCTAGCCATCTTGAATATTGCAAGAGAGCCTCGCGGACTAGCACCAACCTCGACCTGCCGCTGAGCCCTCGTTGCCTGGACAATATCCGTTACATATCCGAGAACATCATCGTCAACATGGATCCCCTCAACAGTCTTTTGAAGAGCAAGAATCGTTGCTGCACTAGCAGCAGGCTCAAGCTGAACGTCCTCACGGCCACGTTGCATCCGTCTCTTCAAAATCTCCACCTCCTCTGCACGGTTCGGGTATCCCAGCTGGAGCCTGACCAGGAAACGGTCGAGCTGCGCTTCAGGCAGGGGATAGACTCCTTCGTACTCGATTGGGTTCTGCGTCGCGATGACAATAAAGGGGTCTGTGAGAAGGTGCGTCTTCCCGTCCAGAGTCGTCTGGCGTTCCTGCATTGCCTCTAAGAGAGCAGCTTGAGTCTTGGGAGGAGCTCTGTTTATCTCGTCGGCTAGCAATATGTTGGTGAAAACTGGGCCTCTTCTGAGATCAAATTCGCCGTTCTTGACATTGTACACGTACGTCCCTGTAATATCGGAGGGTAGGAGGTCGGGAGTGAACTGTATTCTTGAGAAGTCACAGCCCATGCTCATAGCGAAGCTTCGTGCTAGTAGGGTCTTCGCAAGCCCGGGGTAGTCCTCGAAGAGTATGTGGGAGTTTGCCAGAATCGCAAGCATGACCTTCTCCAGAACTGGTTCTTTTCCAACGATGACCTTCTTGACCTGGTTTACAACTTGTTGGCATTTCTCGCCCGCTTCCTCTACCTTCAAGCCTTCCAGCCTTCTATTCTATCGATAATTTGTCGGAGCAATTGGAGACGTGCCTCTCCTCCTCGCGGAGGAGAGTAATATAGTAGCTTGCAGAGCTCTGGATCTTTGATCAGTCGCGGACCCAGATCATGGTCTGCGAGGGCGCGCTTCACATATTCATTGTCTGTTCCGGTTTCCAAGCTCACTTTCTCCGCCAGGAGATCGCGAAGGCGGCCGCGAAGGATAGTCTCGAAATAGGCAGGGCTTGCCTTGGCCGCAACCTCTACTTGTCTTGTGAGAGACTGTATGTCTCTCGCACGCAATCTTCTAGGATCCTCTCGGGCTATAGTCTCTGAAGGGACTGTAGCCCGATCCGAAAGGTCAACAGCGAGAATCAGAGATAGCAAGACTAGGGGAAGAGCCAGGAGGGTCACGGTAGGGGTCAGCGCCTCAGGTATGACACTTCGAAGCAGTACGAGGAGTAGAACGTAGACTGCTGAGGCAAAGGCCAAAAGTCTTATGGTTCTACGTTTCAATTTTCAGAACATTGAGTCGAAGGTCCATCTGTCCGCTGATGTCCAAAAGGCATCGTTGCGCTCGCCCAGCATCGTCCTCAGTGATAGGATGAAGACTGTACCGTGCTTCCTCGAAGAGGCTAGTAAGCTCCTTGATGGCAGGGCTATTGACTCCAAGCATATTGCGTATAGCCGCCTCCAGTTCCCGAGCGGTCTGATCTGATGTAATTCTGGTGCCCACACCTTGGGCTCGTTGGATCATGCTCTGGTAACTGTTGATGATTCTTATCCGTGGGTCCAATGTTGTTTCATTCTTCAGAATGTGAATTGCGTCCTCGACGGCTTCGATCCCCTCAGGGCGGGGCAGGGGAATTTGAGTAATCAAGTCTGCCTTGGTTTCCTGCCAGGAAACCTTGATGCCACGGACGACGATCACGCAGCTTACGATTATCAGGCCCAATATGGCGAAGTAGAACCAGTTTGACTGAGCAAGGTTGCTCAGTTGGGCAACGGTTCCCAGTAGGGGAAGCGTCGAGGTTGTTCCAGCTCCTAACACAGGGCCGGTGAATTGGGAGGTGACATTCAAATCTGGAGTGGCCCGGCAGATGAATCCTCCACACCTTGAGGTAAGGACCACTATAGCGAGGGCCCAAGCAGCCATCCAGATAATTATCGTGAGGGTCTTCGACTTCCCCTTCTTCTGCCGGCTTCTCTTTCTCGCGATTCCATGGCCGAGGGCGTCGGAGAGTAAGCGCCAGTTGTAGATTAGAAAGATTATCATTACTATGACGAGCCCCAGGCCGATGAGAGGTGCGAGTGAGAGAATATAGATCAGCCAATAGGAGTTCAGAAGCAGTGATCCTCCGGGTTGGCTCTTTGTAAGGGAGCCAAGGGCGAATGCTAGGAGTATGAGCGCGACAAGGAAGGGTAGAAGCCGGTTTCCTCTCAGGGTCCCCGCTCCAAGCAGGCTACGGTTGTGGCGACTGGCGATAAATACTTGTCCGAAAAACAGGTTCTCAGACTCAGGATGCGGAGCTGGAGTCCGCTTCGTCACGGCCGAAGAGAAAGGCGCGAACAGTCGCTAGTCTTTCACTGCTTCGAGAAGGCTTGCGACGTTCCAGAGTTTTACGCGGGTGTACGGGGGCATGTTAGGGTCTTGGCTGATCTCGTCTAGTGTTGAGATGGCGTTTGAGGCGCGGACTCCTATTGTGTGTCCTTGTGCTTGGAGCGCGTCCATGGCGCCTTTGGCTGCGCGTCGGATGTTTCGCGGGGTGGTGTTGTCATTGGAGACTTCGTTGAGTACGGCTAGGGCCTGTTTTATCCGTGTCTCGTATTCTTCTTTCCGTTTTGCTTTTTGCAGGCGCTTTCACCAGTTTGTTGGAGGGGCGTCTCGACTCTGTATGCATCCTAGCCCAGAAGGCGAGGACGGGCTGGGTTCCGATTAAAAGATTTCCATTTCCCTAACAGATGACGCAGACTGGGCTGCGCAGAACCGGAACTAATCGTTATTGGCGAGAAATCTGTACTTTCGTTCTCTCACAGGTTAGTTTCACAATAGTCCAAGGGAACCATACACGCGGCGCAAGACAGGGTCGCTAAGATCCCCTATTTTCTAGAACATTTCCTGTGTGGCGTGGATTCCAGGCGAGACAGGTGATTCAGGGCACAGTTCAGGCTGGGAACGCCTGGCGGAGATCGCGACAATTCCGAACGAATTTCGGGAGAGTTACTAGAGGGGTTCCAGATTCGAGATCGGGGCGGAAAATGGGCGATTTTCCATTTTTGTCTCTTCCCGCAACCTCTTTTGCGTCGCGGAACCATAGTCACAATCTGGACCATTCTTTTCCCCGACCCGTTTCCTATCTGAACGAGATTTGGGGTTTGTTTCTTTGAGACGGGCATGTTGTCGGCCTGTTTTGTCTTTTCGATCCCCGAGGATTCCCCTAGGGATAAGCGTGGAAGATCATGTTCTAGAAATCGTGAGCTTAGATTCGGGATCAGGGCTGGTGATGGGCGATTTGCTAAAGAAGGATGGTCTCGCGGTCCCGCTTGTGGAAATGGGCACGGTTTTCGAACGTGTCTCAGCATCCAGGTGGTTTGCTGAATTCTAGCCAGCCCCTGTTCTTGGCAGGAAGAAAAGCGCCCGGTTATGTGAAGCCCGAATAGTTTCGGACTTGTCCACTCTTCTTAAGAGACTGAATGTTTGAACAGCCGGGACAACTTGTCGAATTACGAGACCGGTCGAAGGCTAGAGTATAGAATCAGAGATATCTTTCGGAGAGAAGGATACGTGGTTATCAGAGCAGCGCAATCGAAACCCATCGATCTGGTGTGTATGAGAGATGGGAAATCGTTCTTGATAGAATGCAAAACAGACCGATCGTTCCTGGGAAAAGACAGGAAGAAAGAGCTTCTAGGACTGGCCGAGCAAGCAGGCACGCCGATAATACTGGCTAAACGCAGGAGACGCAGAGTAGAACTGACAAACCTCGCAGATGGAAAACTCTTCGACCCGAAGAACCTTGCAGCTATTCCTTGAAAGACTCTTTTAGACTACGCAGCTTCTCCAGCGTCGATAGCCAGCCGAAAACGAGGTTGCTGTAAACCGACAGCTTCTCAGGATCCTTCTCAACCTTCAAAGCATCATTTGCCTCACTGATCTTGCTGACAATCGTCATCTCAACCGAATCCAGAATATAGCCTGGAGAGAGGGTGGCTTGAGGCGACATTGCCTTCTGATAGACCACAGGCTTGTTACATTTCGCGCAGAAGACCTCGCCTTTCACCTTGAACAAGGGCGTTCCGCACACGGGACAGACGTCAGAGAGCATGGTGGCGCCTGACTTCAACAGGTCCGCCATGCGCTTCACATCCTCCGACAACTTCGACCAACAGAAATAGGGCGTTCAGCGCGCTATAAATCGCACGGACTAGATAGGGTAGATCAATGCTTCATGGACAGCGCTGAAACCCGGAAATCACCAAAGGCGCCCAAAAGGCATTATAGCCAGACAAGTCGAGGTAGCGCTGGTCAAGCTTTAGGGGATCTGTAGGCGGTGCCAAACGACCTAAAGGGAAAGACAGCAGCCCTAATTGCCACAGACGAGTTCGAGGACCTAGAACTATTCCATCCCATGTACCGGTTGCAAGAGGAAGGAATCAGGACATTAGTCATCGGGCTGACCAGGGACCCTATCAAGGGCAAGAAAGGATACTCGATTACACCTAACGAATCGATTGATGACGTAAGTGCAGAGAGCTTCGACTTTCTAGTTGTTCCAGGAGGCAAATCGCCAGAGAAACTACGACTCAACAACAAGATCCTCAAATTTGTAAAGGATTTCGACTCTCAGGGCAAACCTATTGCCGCGATCTGCCATGCCGGACAGGTGCTGGCGTCCGCGGGGATTGTGAAGAACAGGACGCTAACCTGTGTTGCGGGAATAAGGGATGACATGATCAACGCCGGTGCGCGCTATGTCGACAAGGCTGTAGTGATTGACGGAAACCTCGTTACCTCAAGAGTCCCCAGCGATCTCTCCGAATTCGCACGAGCGATGATAGAGGTCTTTCGGAAGCCACAGCTATTGCAGGTTCCGCGACCAAGATAGAAACTCCCCCTGAAAATACGGCAATGACCTGTCTCGATAGGAGTCAGGTAGAGTTATTACCCGAAGGATGATTTCGCCCTGACGGAAGTTCAGAGGATCGACTTTGCCGGAAAAGACCCTGACGCTTAGAGTGGCGGATGCGTATCAGAGAGATGTCGGTCGAGGCATCGCTCGAGTAGACCCGAAAGTTGTGGATGAACTCGGCCTGACCTCAGGCGATGTGATTCAGATTATTGGTAAGAAGAAGACAACGGCTCTTTCATGGCCAGGATACGAGTCGGATTTCGGCAAGGGAACGATACGTATCGATGGGTATCTCAGGAATAATGCTGGAGTTTCGATCGACGACAAGGTCACAATTAGGAAGATAGAGGCGAAGATCGCCCAGCGTCTCACCCTGGCACCAACCGAACCGCTCCGGATTGTAGGAGGAGAGGAATATCTCAGCCAGATCCTGGAAGGCCGAGTCTTAGCACGCGGAGACTACGTTCCGATAAACGTGATGGGTCGCAAAATCGACCTCGTTGTTACAAGCACCACTCCGACCGCGGAAGCCGTAATCGTCACAGACCAGACACAAGTCACTGTCGGCGAACAAGTCAAAGAAGCGCCTAGAGCAATCCCGAGGATCGCGTACGAGGACATTGGAGGCCTTCGGCCCGTCATCCAGAAAGTCCGGGAGATGATAGAACTTCCCCTGAGACATCCGGAACTGTTTGAGCGGCTGGGGGTCGAGGCGCCAAAAGGAGTCCTTCTTCACGGACCACCAGGGACGGGTAAGACGTTGCTTGCCAAGGCGGTGGCGAGCGAGACGAACGCGAACTTTTACAGTATTGGTGGGCCGGAGATAATGAGCAAGTTCTACGGTGAGAGCGAGGAGAGGCTCAGAGAGATTTTCAAAGAGGCCCAGGAGAACGCGCCATCTATCATCTTCATCGACGAGATAGACTCGATCGCGCCGAAGCGGGAGGAGGTTACCGGTGAGGTCGAGAAGCGCGTTGTTTCGCAACTACTTTCTGTAATGGATGGCCTACAATCGCGTGGTAAGGTGGTGGTAATAGGAGCGACAAACCGGATCAACTCGATAGACCCTGCTCTCCGCCGGCCGGGAAGATTTGATCGGGAGATCGAGATCGGGGTCCCGGACCGGGATGGGAGATTGGAGATTTTGCAGATTCACACGCGGGGGATGCCTTTGGCGGAGGATGTGGATCTGAAGAGGCTGGCTGATGTTACGCACGGGTTTGTGGGAGCGGATTTGGAGGCGCTCGCAAAGGAGGCGGCTATCAGGGCGCTTCGCAGGATCCTGCCGGAGATCAACTTGGAAGCGGAGAACATCCCGGTGGAAGTTCTCAACAAGATTATCGTGCGAATGAGCGACTTCCAAGAAGCGCTGAAGGAGGTGGAACCTTCGGCGATGCGGGAGGTCTTGGTGGAGGTTCCGGATATCAAGTGGGGGGATATTGGCGGGCTGGAGGGGGTTAAAGAAGAACTTCGAGAGGCTATAGAATGGCCGCTGAAGTATCCGGAACTCTTCGCCCAGATGAACGCCGTTCCCCCGAAGGGATTGCTGTTGTACGGTCCGCCTGGAACTGGGAAGACGCTCTTGGCGAAGGCTGCGGCGAACGAGAGCGAGGCGAACTTCATCAGTGTAAAGGGTCCGGAGCTGCTCAACAAGTTTGTTGGCGAGTCGGAGAAGGCGATTAGAGAGGTCTTTCGCAAGGCCCGCCAAGCATCGCCATGCATCATCTTCTTCGACGAGATCGACTCGGTGGCACCTGTCCGTGGGAGCAGCTCGGGAGACTCCAATGTGACGGAGAGGGTGATCAGCCAGTTCCTGACTGAGATGGACGGGCTGGAAGAGCTGAGGAACGTCATCATAATCGCAGCCACGAATAGACCCGACATCGTGGACCCGGCACTACTACGTCCGGGCAGATTCGACAGGCTACTGCTCGTCCCCCCACCGGATCCGGAGGCAAGAAAGCAGATCTTTCGAATTCATACGAAGAAGACGCCGTTGGCTGAGGATGTGAAGCTGGACGAGCTTGCTAGGAAAACGGAAGGATACACTGGAGCTGATATCGCGTCTATCTGCAATACTGCCGTGATGTTGTCAATCAAGGAACATATTGGGAAGGCGAAGGATGCGGAGGATGCGAAGAAGAGGGCTAAGGGGTTGAAGGTGGCTAAGCGTCATTTTGACGAGGCTATGCAGAAGGTTAAGCCGATTTCTGGCCAGGAGCTTAGAATGTACGAGCGCTTCTCGCAACAGTTTGCGGACACGAAGACAGGCCTTCAAAAGGTTCCTACGCCGGCGTAGACAAGTTGAGATGAGGGATTTCTAGGGCCGGGCTGGAGCGCGACCGCTCGGAAAAAAGGCGGGAGGTTGGGTTAGGTCCGGGACCGCCCAACCGACGGGGGCAGGGAACGATGCGATTGGCCGATGAATCCGGTCGTGTGGCTGAGGAGAGACGATGTCTCGGTGAGGTTGGCGTGCGTGTTCGTTGCTGTCGTGTCGATGTGGGTTCTAATCCACTCGGGTATGACCACGGTGCGGATCAGCGCTTGGATGGTCACGTCTCTCGTCTTGGCTTCGAGCTGCAGCTTCCGGTAGTTCTCGTTCCCCATTGAGAAGATAAACTTGGCCATGACAGATACATTGTGGTATAGATCGGTATAAGCCCACAATTTTGAACAGGCAAATTGCGATGCCGGATGCCGTCTAAACGTCCGTTCAGGCAGTTTGAACGGAGAAAGAACACCTGGTTTCACCCGGAGAAACCGAAATCGCTTCCTGGCAGGACCCGAATCGTGCCAGACGGGCGTTCTACTGCTCCTACCCGCGGACGGGTCTAAGCGAAAACTTTGCAAGGCGAGAGAAACGACGGGGCGCAGACGGATTTGTAAGCAACCATTACCCAGAAGAGGAGCTCGCAACATGCAAGACCAGACGCTTCCTCGATTCCTGACGGTTCAGCGCGGAACCGGAAGTAACTCTTCGCCACGCTTGAAAACGAGGTCCTAGATGAAGAAGACGAAGGTTACGAAGCATATCATCATGAGCAGTATAGCATGCTTCAGCCCGTCTTTGAGATAGCCTGTTGCCATCTTTCCACCCACCAACCCCGCGAACAGCGCTTCTATCATGGCCATGTAGAGGAATACCGTGGTAATCTTGTCAAGCGGGAGACTAACGAAGCTGAATCCTCCCCCGAATCCCCCAGCGCTTCCCGAGCCAGCGCCAAAGGTCGAGTTGGCCAGTTGTTTGAAGAAGCTCGATATGAGGAGGTACACTGTGACGAGGAATACTGCGAAGCTGATGTACATGACGCCTATGAAAGGCCTTAGAGTCGCGCGCCTCTTCCTTTCCAAGTACTGTATCTCTTGCACGTGCTTGGCTACGGACTCCATGCTTTCTTGAATGTCTCCTCCGGACTTGTTAGCTTCAGAGATCAGCATGGCGCTCCTTCTGGAAAGGGTTGTACCAGTGGCATCTGCAAAGTACTGGAGAGCTCTCTCAAGGGGGACTCTGAAGCTGATCTTCGCGATTAGTTTTTTGAGCTCTTTCGTCAATGGACCATATTCCCGTTCTGCCGATATTTCGATAGACCTCGTCAGAGTCATGCCGCTTCGACCCGCGTCAGCAATGTCTCGGATCAAGTGCGGAATGTTGTTATCGATGGCGTCTCTTCGCTTGGACTCTCCAAGGTAGACTATGGCTGGAGGTATAAGCGCGATAATTCCGGCCAAGAGGAGGAAACGATCGATGCTAAACTTGCCTACCAAGCCAGCGATTGGAACGCTAGGCGTGGGGCCGAAGAGGGCGATTTCTACGAGTCCCCAGAAAAATATTCCAGCGAAGATCACGCCGCTCAAGACCCAGACAAGTTTACGAGTGACCTTACCAAAGATCCCCCTCACTCCCCCGCCCCCGGAATCCGCTTTGATCTTTTTGACTTTCTTGGAGGGGACTGCGGCGTCCGGAGTCTGTGGGACCGGTGCCGATGGTGGTTCGTTGGGTTGTGACATTTTTCTTTTTTCCTAACCTTTCGGCTGCATAGTGTCCAGGATGAAGAGGAACATTACGCCGCATATTGGTATGAGTATGAAGGCTAGGAGGTACATGAAGGAGAAAACGTCCACTCCTCCCAGGTTTCCTCCGATAGAGGCCATGATCGAGAGCATGACGACGAGCATCAGTGGGAAGGCGATGAGCATGAGCACGTAGGTCTCAGCGATGATTCCTAGCGAGTCGAGGAATGATTGGACGGAGAGAGCGCGTTTCTGGAACAAGTGGTCTGTTATGCCTTGGAAGAACTTCTTCATGTCCCCACCGGTCCGGATGACCCCTGCGAAACCTCGGAGAAGGTCCTGGTAGTTTGTCGAGGGCGAGCGCTCTACCTCTGCATTCATCGCATTGATGACATCGTAACCTAGAAGGTCGATTCTTCCGATGACGTTTGCAATCTCGTCGGAGAGCATGAACTTGGGATCTTTCTCTGCAGTGGACCTTAGGATTCGCTCAGGGGTGACGCCTGCGGACGCGAGCACCGTCATGTAGCTTGACGTGAATGGTAAGAACTGGTCAAGTCGATTTCTTCGAGATCCCACTTTCATGTACGGGAGCATATAGAACACTCCTAGAATGACAACGCCCGTCATTACCGCTAGGCCGATGGAGAGTATGACCTCCAGGAGGATGGAGGTTATTGTGAAGCTGAGCCCTAGGGAACTTGCGAGTCCTAAATTGAGGATGAGGAACCATACGAAGAAGGAGATGCCACCTCCAAGCATGGCGGCGAAGACCATGCTGCTGACATAGGCTTTGAAGCCGATCTTCATTCCAGCGAGAGAGAGTACCGTTTTGAGGCCGCCGAAAACCCCAAGGAGTTTGCCTATCCTTCTGCCCAGTAATCCATAGGTGAAATAGGAGAATCCCTCCTTCTCGACCGGAAGAGCTGGTCCACCTTTCTTTCCTTTCTCGGTCTGTTCGAGGAAGCGTCGCATTCTGGTCCTGTAGTCTCCCATGTGGAGTACTGCTTTTTCGTAGACGAAGCTGCTGTAGATGGCGCCTAGTGGCGACAGCAGTGCTATTTCAATAATCAGCCACGGCGGGCTGCTGGCGACCAGGGGGAAGAACATGTTCGAGAGAATGGCCAAGGGGACGGACAGCGGGATGCTGATGAACCATTTCCGTTTTTTCAGCGCGGGGATGTTGAAGTTGTACAGTATTCCGAAGAAGGACCCTGCTATGAGCAAATAGGTGATTGGGACAAGTTGCTGAATATCGCCAGTGTTCGGGTCTGTGTACCAAGTGCAACCGCAGTACGCCCCCATTCCTCTGAACAGCAAGGTGACGAAGGAGAGCACGACTGTCGCTCCCACCCACGCCTTGCTAGTCTCAAAGATGCTCTTCTTTACAGAGTAGAGACCTAAACAAACCACTGCCAGTAGTCCGAGCCCTACTGTGAGAATGTCGTTCGAGTTTGTCGATAGGATCTGTCCGAGCGGTCCCAGGAAGGGGACGATAGGGCCTATCAGGCTCATGGCGAGGTGCCTCCAGTGGGCTGTACCATCTTCTCCCGTTTGACCCGGTCGAGCAGTTGTTGCGGGTTGACGTAGTATGTGCGTATGACTTCGACGACGTCTTTGAAGTCGCGTATGTTGTTACGCACCATCCACTCGAGGACGAGGCGTCTGTTGTTGAGCTCCTCCATCACTTCCTCGTGTTTGTAACCATGGCGTTTCATGATGTTCTCTAGAACGTAGCTTCGTCCGTAGAACACATAGGTGTCCGTCTTTGGATTCCACTTGAAGACATCGTTGGTTAGCACGTCCTTCGTCGTAGGATCGAGCCCGACAACCTCGGCGATGTTGACCATACGTCGTACGCTCTTGTCGCCGACTTGGACTCTTGTCTGGACGCCGATGACATCGATGGTTGGGATTAGAGGTCGTGGTATGTTCATGGGTTCGCTTTCGAGACGATGAATGGCTGCTTCCGCAGAATCAGCGTGTAGAGTCGCGAGACCTCCGTGACCAGTGGCGATTGCCTGCATCAATGTGTAGGCTTCGTTGCCTCTGACTTCTCCGACGATGATGTACTCAGGGCGCTGCCTCATGGCGTTCTTGAGCAAGTCGAACAAGGTGATCTCGGATACTTCGCCTGTTACTCCGAATCCTGTTCTGACAACGGATGATAGCCAGTTCTCGTGAGGTAACTGGATTTCAGATGTATCCTCGATTGAGACTATCTTGGCGTTGGGCTTGATGAACATAGCAAGAGTGTTGATGCATGTCGTCTTTCCTGAGGCTGTGCCACCCACAACAATGACTGAGGCCTGTTTCTCAATGATGTACCAGTACCATGCGGCCATCTCAGCAGACATGGTGTTGTAGATTATCAGGTCCGAGCAGGTCAGAGGTCTCTCTCTGAACTTTCGTATTGTGAAAGTTGATCCGCGTCTAGTGACCTCTTTCTCGTAGGTCATCTGGACTCGACTTCCGTCGGGCAGTGTGGCGTCGAGGACAGGTTGGGCGATGGATATGGCGCGGCCTGTCATGTAGCTGAGTTTGAGAATGAACTTGTCGAGCTCTTCCGAAGTGTTGAAGATAACGTTGGTGGGAATCGATTCATGTTTTCGATGCCATATGTAGATCGGTATCCCCATGCCGTTGCAGGAAATATCTTCGATCCAGGGATCCCGCATCATTGGGTCTATTTTGTCGAAGTGTACAAAATCCCGGATAACATAGTACATCATACGATCCAGTCCGTCGGGTGTGATCTTGATCTTGTAGTTCTTGATGATCTTCTCAACGAGTTTCCTAATGTAGGCTCCGGCGTTTTCGTTGCTACCTAGTCTCTTAACATCAACGTCTAGCTCTTCGATCAGAAGCTCTCCAATCTCTTTGAGCTTCTTCTTCTCATCATCGCTAAGCTGTACCTCCACTATCTGATACTTGATCGCGCCATCCTCTTTGACGATCCGGGCTTTTGCATAGGGCGCGTTTAGGTCGTATTGATCTAGAACCGGTGTGTCTGATGCCTTCTTCATCAGATCTA
>Ga0209802_1000243_pt1 | contig 41427 bp, 44 predicted proteins | sample GraSoiAngelo_129_FD_185886 | JGI IMG/M metagenome (GOLD analysis project Ga0209802, IMG submission 185886) | Grasslands soil microbial communities from the Angelo Coastal Reserve, California, USA - 14_0927_12_40cm (SPAdes) (version 2) | ecosystem: Environmental > Terrestrial > Soil > Grasslands ...
AGTTCGCGGTGATCGCGAAGAAGGATCCCGTGGTCATCGTCCCGGTGGGCGCGCTCGAGGAACACGGTCGCCACCTCCCCCTCGGCGCAGATGTGATTCAACCGCTCCACGTGGTCGACGAGGTCGCCCGGCGCACGAACGCCTACGTCGCCCCTCCGATTCCGTATGGGGTCTGCACGACAACGCGGCCGTATCCGGGGACCGTCAGCGTCTCCGTCGACGCGCTCAAGGCGTTCGTGCGGGATGTCCTCTCCGATTTCGTCCGCAACGGGGTGCGACGCGTGATGATCTTGAGCGGCCATGCCGGGCGAGAGCACATGATGGCGCTGCGGGCGGCCGCCCAGGAGGTCGTCGACCAAGGGACCGGACTCAAGGCGACCGTCCTCTCGGACTACGACATCATCTATGCCTCGCAAGGCATCCTTCCGGAGGGCGACGGCCACGCGGGCGCGGGGGAGACGTCCCGCATCCTGACGGCGCGCCCGGATCTCGTGAAGGGCAAGAGTCCGGCTGGCAAGAACGAGATTCCTCCGTACGCGGTCGTGGACGACCCGCGGAAATACTGGTCCGGCGTCACGGGAGATCCGTCGAAGGCCTCCAAGGCGTTGGGTCAGAAGCTCGATGATCTCGTGATCGGGGAGCTCGTGAAGCTCGTCGAGGAGCTGCGCCGGAGGGCGTGACATGGCATCCCGAGACGAGCTCAAGCGGAACGCCGCGGAAGCCGCCCTCGCCTATGTCAAGCCAGGAATGATCCTCGGTCTCGGCACCGGATCGACGGCGCGGCACTTCCTCGCGGGGGTCGCCCGGCTCGTGGCGAGCGGCGTGGACATCAAGGGCGTGCCGACCTCTCTGGCGACCGCGGAAGAGGCGAAGAGTCTCGGGATCCCGCTGACCTCCCTCGAGGAGAGCTTCTGGCTCGACCTGACCGTGGACGGTGCGGACGAGGTCGACCCGAAGCTCGACTTGATCAAAGGGATGGGCGGCGCCCTGTTCCGCGAGAAGATCGTGGCCGCGGCGTCGAAGAAGTTCGTTGTGATCGTCGACGACTCGAAGCTCGTCCGTCGCCTCGGCACGAAGACGCCGTTGCCCGTCGAGGTCCATCCGTTCGGCTGGAAGAACGCCGCCGCGGCGCTCGAGGCGCTCGGCGCCAAGATCGAATTGCGGAAGAACGGCGACGAGCCATTCCGAACCGACAACGGGAACCACATCCTGGATGCGCATTTCGGGGCGATTCGGGGGCCCGCGAAACTCGCGGGCCGGATCTCGAGTATCCCCGGCGTCGTCGGCCACGGACTGTTCCTGAAGATGGCCCACGCCGTGGTGGTGGCATCCCAGATGGGCGTCCGCACGCTCGAGCCTACGCGAACGACTTGAGTTTCTTACGGTTCGCCTCGATCCGATCGATCTTCGCCTGTTCTTCCCGGTCGATTTGGGCGAGGATGTCGGCCCATGGGACACTCAGCCGGTACGAATGGACGGGCCGGCCTTTGCCTTCCTTCTTGATGTCCCTCTTGTCGACCCATTTCCGCCGCCGGAGTTCCTGCATCGCGATGCTGACCTCCGGTTGACGCAGGCCCGTGGCCTTCTCGATCTCGACGGACGTCGTCTCGTCGCGTTTCGAAAGGAATACGAGGGTCTTCGCGATGTTCCTCGACAAGCCGGTCTCGATCAGCAGGTCCACCAGCGTTTCGTCCCTCCGACTGAGGCGGACCTCCCGGCTCGTTGGAATTCCCCGCCATTTATTAATTTAGCAATATATATTTGTTGCGATGCAACCGGCGAACGCTCGTCGCAGATCGGCAGAAATCGTCATGTTCGGGGACGGCCATGGACCGATTCTCGTCGGCCGCCGAGGCCGATTCAATGAGATGCACGGCGACCCAGGAACCCTCAAATAGCAGTTCTCCTCTGTATCGATGCTCGGTCGCCCCTCCATGAAGATGCCCCAGCGTATCCGCGGTTACTGTCCGTTCTGCAACAAGCACGTCGAGCTCGAGGTCGAGCGGGTGAAGAACCGCCCGCGGTCCGAACTCCGGGCGGGCCAGAGGCGGTTCCGGCGGGTCACCGCCGGGTACGGCGGCTTCCCCCGTCCGAAGCCCGAGGGTCGCGAGAAGCCGACCAAGAAGATCCATCTCCGCTTCCGCTGCCGGGAATGCAAGAAGGCCCACCAACGGCCCGGCATCCGCGCCAAGAAGTTCGAGCTCGTGGAGGTGCACAAGTGATCCCGAAACCCACGAGCCGGTTCCTCCGGGTCAAGTGCGAGGATTGCGGCAACGAGCAGATCGTCTTCGACCGCGCCGCGAGCACCGTGTTGTGCCAAGTCTGCGGCGCCACGGTCGCGAAGCCGACGGGCGGGAAGGCCGCGGTCCGAGGCGAGATTCTGGGGGTCCTCGAGTAATGGCCGAGGCGAAGACGGCCCGGCAGGCGTACGAGTGGCCCGACGAGGGCGAACTTGTCGTCTGCACCGTGGCGAATGTGAAGAACTTCGGGGCCTTCGTCACCTTGGACGAGTACGAGAACAAGGAAGGCTTCATCCACATCGCCGAGGTCAGCTCGGGCTGGATCAAGTACATCCGGGACTACGTCCGCGAAGGGCAGAAGGTCGTCTGCAAGGTCCTGAAGGTCGACCCGGAGAAGGGCCACATCGACCTCTCGCTGAAGGCGGTCAACGAGCACCAGCGCCGCGAGAAGATCCAGGAATGGAAGAACGAGCAGAAGGCGGAAAACCTCCTGGGCATCGTCGCGACGCGCCTCGGCAAGACCGTGGAAGCGTGCTGGGAGGAGTTCGGGTACGCCCTCCTCGACTCGTTCGGCTCGCTGTACCGCGCGTTCGAGGAGAGCGTGATGGACGAGCACGCCCTCGAGGACGAGGGCTTCAAGGGATCCTGGGTGAAGACGTTCGTCGAGGTCGCCCGAGAAAACATCGTCCCGCCGCACGTCACGATCGACGGTTACGTCGAGGCGATGGACTTCTGTCCCGACGGCGCCGTGCACATCCGCGAGGCGCTCACGAAGGCCGTCCAGGAGGACGACGGCGTCACGGTCAAGGTGCAGTACATCGGTGCGCCGCGATACCGGATCGTCGTGCGGGCGCCGGACTACAAGACCGCGGAAGAGGAGATCGAGAAGGCGGCGAATCGCGTCATCAAGGCGCTGACCGCGAAGGGCGGCGAGGCGAAGTTCCATCGGAAGGATTGAGGCGATGCGATCCGTCCTGAAGAAGTGCGGCGCCTGCGGTCGGTACACCCTGAAGGATGTCTGTCCGGCGTGCGGCCATGCCGCCGGAAATCCGATGCCGCCCCGGTACTCCCCGGAGGACCGCTACGGCGCGTACAGGCGCAAACTTAAGCGGGCCCATGAATTGGAGAGATGAGACACCATGGACAACATCGTGATCCGGTACCTCGACCACCCGAAGCTCGAAGACCCGATCTTCATCGAGGGCCTCCCCGGCATCGGGAACGTCGGCAAGCTCGCCGCCGAGCACCTGAAGGACGAGCTGAAGGGCGTCAAGTTCGCGGAGATCTTCTCGAAGTACTTCCCGCCGCAGGTCCTCGTCCAGGACGACGGCCAGGTCAAGCTCGTGAACAACGAGATGCATTACGTCAAGCGGAACAACGGGACGGACTTGATCCTCCTCACGGGAGACTATCAGGGTCTCACGCCGGAAGGGCAGTACGAGCTCAGCGATTTCATCTTGAAGGAGCTTCAGAAACTCGGCGTGCGGCGCGTCTTCACCCTCGGCGGATACGGCATGGGCCGCATGGTCACGAAGCCGCGGGTCCTCGGGGCCGCGACGGGCCTGGAGCTCGTGAAGGAGATGGAGAAGTACGGCGTGGTGTTCTCGCGGGGCGAGCCCGGGGCAGGAATCGTCGGGGCGAGCGGCCTGCTGTTGGGCCTCGGCCGACTGTATGACATGAACGCGGTCTGCCTCATGGGCGAGACGTCCGGATATTTCGTCGACCCGAAGTCTGCGCAGGCGGTCCTTGAAGTGCTGACGAAGTATCTCGGGATCGAAATCTCGTTCAACGAGCTGGAGACGAAGGCGAAGCAGATCGACCAGATCACCTCGAAGCTGAAGGACATCGAGGCCGCGCCGGAGACGCCGGACAAGCGCGAGGACCTCGGGTATATTGGCTGAGGCCGCGAAATCTCTATACGCCCGACGGGGCCTTATCCTCGCCATCGGGATGGGCGACGACGAGACGCGCAAGGCCTTCTTGAAAGGCTTCGAAGACGGTCTGAAGGCCGCGTGGCGGGAGATTGCCTCCCTGATGAGCCGCGGATACTCCTCGACGGAGCTGATGGTGTTCGCGAAGTCGAAGATGGCCGTCCTGTACCGCGATGTCGAGGCGATGGAGGCTCGCCTGCTCGACGAAGAGGGCATCCCGGTCGTGGGAGGCGGCGAGATGGTGGCGAGGAAAGACCTCCGCCGTCGCGGCGCGTACCTCGTACGGGAGCCGAAAGCGGAGCGCGTGTTCGAGTTGTTCGGGGATCTCCTCCGGAGCGAGGCGCGCGGCCTTTGCATTACCCGGATTCATCCGGACGACGCGCGGACGCGTTACGGCCTCGAGACCGCCGGTTTCATCTGGCTCTCGAAGTCCCCCGGTCAGAAGGGAAAGGACATGGCGATTGCCGAGCCCACGGCCCTCGTCGACATCGCGTCCGCGATCTCCGAGTTCGCCTCCGACGGCGGGAACGCTGCGGTTCTGCTCGAGGGGCTCGAGTATCTGATCTCTCAGAACGGCTTCCCGTCCGTGATGCGATTCCTCCAGAAGGTCAATGAGAAAATCGTGATCAATGACTCCTACCTGCTAATTTCCGCGAACCCCGCGGCGATGAAGGAGCAGGAATACACCGTCCTCGCGAAAGAAGTCGCGGGCGAGGTGTGACGGATCAGCGGGTCGACACCGCCGCGAGCGTGGCGGTCCTGCGCCGGGCCACGCGCTCCGATTGCATCAAGGAGAGGAGCATGAGCACGGTCAGCACTTCGACGACTTTCGAGATGACGCCGAGCGCGTCGAGATCCTCGACGTATCCGATGGGCCACACAGAGACGGTCCGCGTGACGACGTACGCCGCGATCAGGAACGCGGTGATTCCGAGCCACGCCAGATTCAGATCGCTGTGCGTGTACGGGATGAGGAACGCGGCCGCGAGCTGGAGGCCCGCGAACACGCCGAAGAACGCCGCGGGAAAGGTCTCCCCTAAGTGATCGTTGAGCGCGTACAGATGGAGCGACCCGTCCGCGAGGAAGAGGAACGAGATCAGGTACCGCTTCGCCATCTCGCCGTCGCTCAGGATCTCCGGGAAATTATCGTACGCGACGCCGATCGTCGCGAAGGCCACGCCGAACATCGTGAGGAAGATTCGCAGCTGAAGGGTGCCCGCGCCGTGACCGCCCGTGACCGTGCCAAGCTCGAAGACGCCGAGCAGGTCCGCCAACCAACCGACGACGATGACGAGGAACCCGCACACGAAGAACGCCAGTTCCGTGATCGTCGGCTTCTCGCGGCGCATTTTCGGCCGCCGAAGGAGGGTGCGTCCAAGAAGTTTCCGGTTTTCCATCCTCCGTGAATTTCGTTTCCAAAAGCATTTATGGCCCTCGGGACTAACCCGGCCTTCCGCTCCCGTAGTCTAGTCCGGTTAAGGATCGGGGCCTTTCGAGCCTCAGACGCGGGTTCGAATCCCGCCGGGAGCATCATCCCGCAGGGAACGCCCCGTGGGCCGGCCGCGGGCGCTCGTGCCCGACGGATGGGAAACGTACTGGTGTCCCTCCGCAAGCCCCGTGCATCGAACCCGACGCGATTCAGGTAGCAAGAGACTGGTCGTGACTACGGGAGTTCCCATTGCGACAATGACGAAAGCCGCTGCCTTCAGGTCTTCGTGAATTCGCTTCAACGACGAAGGGCTCGCTTCTGGTCTTCGGTTATCGCGTAGGATTCACCTATCTTTTTGCTCCCTCTCTTGGGCCCAATCGCTGGTGACCCCGAACTTCTTGAACGACGACCGCATGCACGTCACCATGGCGAAGGGCCGAGCGGCCGAGGTTCGGGTCCGAGCGAAGGAGACCGTCAAGCTCGATGGTCTCGACGTCACAAATCGGACCGCCAACTCAATCATGGTCAAGAAGACGGCGGTTGGGTTGGTCGTCACCAACTGTTGCCTCGAGGAGCAAGGGATGTAACCTGGCCCGCCCAACCCAACTGACCTGCTCTCCCACTTCCGGTCTAAGGACTATTGGGGCCTATCGTTGTCCCGGTGAGCTTCGGGGTCCATTCAATGACGGAAGATCATTCCGCCCGCTCGCAGGGGGCTGATCATGCGACGGACAACGCGTCGACTTCGAAGGAGAACGGAGACAGGGCCGGAGTCTACGACATCAAGCTACATACAAGTCCCGTTTCGCCGATCGCGAATCGGCCCACTCGGCTCCTTCTTGTCGTGACGAAGTTGGCCGCTCATGATCCAATCCGCGAGTTCGACTTGGTCCACGACCGACTCATGCATCTCACCGTCGTCTCGGAGGACCTCGCATTTTTCGATCACGTCCATCCGGAACTCGGGAATGGTGTCTTCCGACTCGCCTACCGGTTTCCGGAAGCCGGTCCGTACCGGCTCTGGGCCGACGCGAAGCCGAAAGGCGGCGGCCGAACCCTGGTCGCGTTCCGCCTGGAGATCGAGGGCGGGCCGATTCATCGACCCCTGGCTCTCGTTCCAGATCGGGAAAGGACGAAGGTCGTGATGGACGGACAATACCGCGTGACCCTCGCACCTCGGGGCGAAGTCGCGGCGGAAAAACCCGTCGTCCTAACGTTTTCGCTTGCCCGTGCAGACGGGAGTCCGGTGAGAGACCTCGAACCCCTCATGGCTGCAGGTGGCCATTGCGTCGTAATCCGACAGGACGCTCAGACATTCCTCCATGTCCATCCCACCCGGGAGGTCGATCCATCCTGGCGGGGCGGGCCGGACGTGGCCTTTGAGACGACGTTCCCCACTCCCGGCTTGTACAAGGTCTGGGGCCAGTTCCTCCGCGCCGGCCTGGTTGTCACAGCCGCCTTCGTGCTCGACGTGGTTCGACGTGAACAGTCACACGGCCTTACGCCTCATGAGGAGCGCGTTCGTCACCACGATCACGCTTGAGGCGGCCATGAAGAGCGCCCCCCACTCGGGTCGTAGGACGATTCCCACCGGCACGCCGACTCCCGCGGCGAGCGGCAACGCGACCGCGTTATAGCCGGTCGCCCAAACGAGGTTCTGCCGCATCTTGCTCGACGTGAGCCGGCTCAATCGGATCAGGCGAACGACGTCCCTCGGATCGTTCCGGACGAGGACGATGTCCGCGGACTCCATCGCCACGTCCGTCCCCGCACCGATCGCGATGCCGACGTCCGCTTGGACGAGGGCCGGCGCGTCGTTCACGCCGTCCCCGACCATGGCGACCCGCTGCCCCCGCTTCTGCAGCCGCTCGACCGCGGCGGCCTTGTCGCCGGGCAAGACTTCCGCGAAGAACGTGTCGAGGCCGAGCTGACCGGCGACGTAAGCGGCCGTGGCACGGTTGTCCCCCGTCAGCATCGCGACGCCGAGTCCCATCGTCTTGAGACCGGCGACGGCCTCACGCGATTCGTCCCGGATGAGGTCGGCGAGTGCGATGACGCCAGCCAGGCGGTCGTCGATGACCGCGTGGACGGTCGTCTTTCCCTGGGCCGCGAGGCGATCCGCTTCCGCGGGCGGTTCGAGGCCGAGGTCCTTGAGCAAAGCGCGATTCCCGAGGACGACCGAGTGTCTTTCCGCCTTCGCGCGGGCGCCTTTCCCGGGGAGGGCAGTGAAGTCGACGACCTCGGGCAGAGCGAGCCCCCGAGATTCCGTGTGAGCCACGATCGCCTTCGCGATGACGTGCTCCGAGTTCCGCTCCACGCCGGCGGCGAGCCGGAGCATGTCGGCCTCCGACCAGGAGCCGAACGGGATGACATCGGTGACGCCGAACCGGCCCGTCGTCAAGGTGCCCGTCTTGTCAAAGAGGACGGTGTCCAGATCCTTAGCGGCCTCGAGGCCGTCCGCGTTGCGGATCAGGAGCCCTCGCTGCGCACCCATCGTCGTCGAGATCACGGTGACCGTGGGGATGGCGAGGCCGAGGGCGTGCGGGCACGCGATCACGAACACCGTGATCATCAGCGTGAGCGCGAAGAGGCTATCCGCCCTCGCTACGCCGAACCAATATGCGAACGTCACGACGCCGAGGCTCACGGCGATCAACGTGAGGGCCGTCGCCGCGCGGTCCGCGAGGCGTTGCACTCGCGGCTTGGATTCCTGCGCTTCGCGTACGAGGTTCACAATCTGAGCGAGGGCCGTCTCCTCGCCCGTCCTCGTGACGCGCACGCGGAGCACGCCTTCCCCGTTGATCGTCCCGCCAAGGACATTGGCTCCAGGACCTTTCGACACGGGTTTCGATTCCCCGGTGACGAGGGCCTCGTTCACAGAACTCGCACCTTCCAGCACGACGCCATCGATTGGAATCTTCTCGCCGGGTCGCACGAGGACGACGTCGCCGACGACCAGGTGGGCCGTCTCGACTTCCTCGATCGAGCCGTCGGCCCGCAGGCGGTTCGCGGACGGCGGGATGAACCTCACGAGTTCCCGCAACGCTCCGGAGGCGCCGCGGACGGAGCGCATCTCCATCCAGTGCCCGAAGAGGAGGAACAGCACAAGGGTCGAGACCTCCCAGTAGAAGTCCGAAGCCGCGAATAGGAAGGTCGCGCCCACGCTGTACAGGTAGCCCGAGAGGACCGCGAGGCTCACGAGGACGTCCATGTCGGCCGTACGGGCGCGGAGCGCGGTCGCAGCGCCCCGGTAGAACGGCACGCCGCCGTACACGACGATGATCGAGGCAAGGATCACGAGGACGAGGTTGAGTCCGGGGAGATCCGGAAGACGGTAACCGGCCCAGAACTGGATCGTCGGCGAGAGGATCAGGACGGGAATCGCGAGGCCGAGGACGGCGAGGAACCGCCGACGCATCTCCTCCTCCATCATCGCGTGGTGGTCGTGCTCCGCGGGCCGGCCAGTCGCGTGGGCCCGGTGCTCCGCCTCGGCCATCTGCACCGTCGAGGGGCGCGCACCGCACTCGACGCCGAGTTCTCGGAGGCGTTGCACAACCGCCTCAGATGACCCCTCAGGGGCTAGAGTGACCGTGACCGTGCCCATCATCGGATTCAGGGAGGCCGCGCGAACGCCAGGTACGTCGAGAAGGCGGGCCTCGACGCGGTCGCTGCAGTCGGGCGGTAGGAAGTCGCGAATCTGGAGGACGAGTTTGCCCTCCTCGGATCGCGCGGTCGTTGGCTTGTGCTCCGCGTGGCCGTGATGTTCCATGCAACCTGCCGAAGCTGGGCAAAGGGCCGACAGCCCATGAAACCGATGGGGCGTATCGATCCCAGATGGCCGGTCCATCGAGGGACCAGCCCCAAGCACATCCGTCCGAAGCTTGACGATTCATCGAAAAGGTCACACGAATCGGAACTGACCCGAACAGGCCGCCTTGCACATGTCGGTAGAAACTTTCCACTGGCATATCTCTTGATGGGCTTGCCTGATTTGCTGGCCAATGGACCGACTTCCCGCCGGGAGCACTCATCTGGGGGAGGACTGGGCTGGTAGCAGTTCTCCCGCTCGCTTTCAAAATCTTTCATGGACCACGTCGGCTTCTGGGTGCACTGACGCATTGCCATGCAGAACGTCTCTGGCTTCAGAGGGCCTTCGCCGTTTCATTATGTCAACGAAGACTGAACGTACTTAACCTCTGTAGGATAGTTACAAATCGTGGCTAGTGGAAGTCAGCCGTTAAAGCTCTCAGCGGGTGACGCGACAATCCGACGAAAAGCCCACAGTCCATATCACCGCGGGTTCGCTATCCTCCTTGGCGTGCTCGCTGTGGGCCTCTTCTTCGTCGTTACAGGGGCTGCGGAACCGAGTTTTCTGTTGGGGGTTTTCGTTATTGATGTCCTCTCCTTCTCGGCGTTTCTGATTAACCGTGCTGGGGTGATTGCCAAAGCGGAGAGGGCGAAGGGCTTGATTCTCTGGGAAAAGAGGTCCTTCTGGTTGCTCAATCTGGCTTGGGCCATTCTAACCGGGTTGGTCGTCGGAATCACCGCGCTCGTGTCGCTCATCCAAGCGATGGAATTGGCCGTCGGGATTGGTGTGCTTCCACTTGCGGTCCTCGTGATGGCCTACGTGGAACGGACGACGCGAAACCGCAAGAGGTCTAGATCCTGAAGTGATTGATAGTCGCTGCCCGGATTGCGGCCTCGCTAATGCCCAGGGGTTTGCGACCCGCCGGGAGCATCCCAACACTGGTCGTGACGTCGATGACCAAAACCCTATACGCCGCCGAAGCCGTAACGAGGCGCGCCAATGGCAAGGTTGAGAACTCCTTCATGGTCCGCGATGAAGGTCAAGTAAGATGAAAGAACTCAAGACGACAAACCAAAAAGTCTCGCCTTTGAAACCCGGCACCAAGGCGCCGAACTTCACCCTCAAGACAACCCCGGATCAGCATGTCTCTCTCCGAGATTTTCTCGGTAGGCCTGTGGTGCTTTGCTTCTATCCCGCGGATTGGAGCCCCGTCTGCAGCGACCAACTGGGACTCTATGCGCAGCTGATGTCTGAATTCAGGAAGTTCGATGCTGAACTGCTCGGAGTCTCCGTGGACGGCGTCTGGAGTCATCTGGCGTTTTCAAAGGATCGCAACCTGAACTTTCCCCTTCTCTCCGACTTCGACCCCAAGGGGGCCATCTCCCGAACGTACGGGGTCTTCACCGAACGCAACGGCGAATCCGCGCGGGCGCTCTTCGTGATTGATCCGAAGGGGATCATCCGGTGGAGCTACCTCTCACCGGACGGTGTCAATCCGGGGGCTGACGGAATCCTTTCCGCACTCGAGAATCTCAAATCACCCGACCGAAGGGAGTGATCATCACGACGCAGAATTACCAACCGCCCAAACTGATCCTGCCCGTCGGAGAACGGGACCACAGCGAAGGGCCGTCCCATGCTCGAATGGTGCTCGTCGAGTACGGGGACTACCAGTGTCCCTACTGCGGGGCGGCCTACCCGATCGTGAAGAAGGTCCAGAAGGAACTCGGGACGAAGCTCCGGTTCGTTTTCCGAAACTTCCCCATTACCACCTCCCACCCGCAAGCGGAATGGGCCGCGGAAACCGCCGAGGCGGCCGCCGTCCAAGGGAAGTTCTGGGAGATGCATGATTTTCTCTACGAGAACCAAGCGTCCCTCAGCGACCATGGATTCTTCGCCAACTATGCGAAGAAACTCAAGCTGGACGTGAAGAGGCTAGAGCAAGAGGTTGCTCAGCATGTCCATCTGGGGAGAGTTCGAGAAGACTTCATGGGTGGCGTCAAGAGCGGTGTGAACGGGACGCCGACGTTCTTCATTGGTGGCGCGAGATACGATGGTTATCCCGGATTTGGTCCTTTGATCGCGGCGCTCGAAGAGGCCGAGAAGGGCTGACTGCAGCCGCCCTGCATAGATAGATCGTGTCACTCGGGCGCCCGCTGGGAGCACTTGCGCATTGCAAAGCCATAAATCCAGCCCTCACGTGGTACTGGCTATGCCCATGATTGACGTCTATGCGCCGGCAAACCTCTTCCCGGCAGGGACCGACGGCGTGCTTGGCAAGGAGCTCACCATGGCCGTTCTCCGCGCTGAGGGTGTGACAAGCCCTGGACCGTTCCACCTGAACAACACCGCTGCGTTCATCCACCGAATGGACCCGCACGCGGTTCACACCGCCGCGACCGACTCCGCCCGCACGGTGCGCGTCCAGGTGATCACGCCTCCCGCGGCGTTGACCCGCGAGGGGCAGAGGCGACTCGTCAAAGAGGTCACGGAGATTGTGACCAAGGTCTCCGGCGACCCGACGCAGGCGAGTCGTACCTGGGTGATCCTCGCCGAGGCGGCAGAAGGCGGTTGGGGGCTCTCAGGCACGGCGTTCGGCCGCGAGGAGTTCGCGGCGCTCGCCGCCAAAGCCGCTGCGGCGCGCGCGAAGTAAGGGGTCCTGCCCCGGAGGGGAGTCCTGCATGTTAGGGCCCGCTTCGAAGTGGCTCACGGATGCGCGGTTGCGCGCTTCGCTCCTCGAGTTGAGCTCGTGATTCCGGTCGAGTGGACCGGGGGAACGGGAGCCGCTTAGCGGGCGGTCGATCCGCCGTCAACGGATAGGGCTGCGCCCGTCATGAAGGACGACTCGTCGCTCGCGAGGAACAGGATGGACCGCGCGATTTCATCCGGATCAGCAGCGCGCCCCATCGGGATTCGAGCGGATAGTCGCCGATAGTACTCGCCGAAGCGGAGACCCAATCGGCGGGCGTCCGCTTCCATCATCGGGGTGCGGACCTCCCCCGGACAGATCGCGTTGACCCGGATTCCATCGCGCGCATGTTCGAGGGCCATGCACTTCGTCATCAACAGGAGCCCGGCTTTCGACGCGCCGTAGACGGCGGAACCCGGGGCCCCCAGGAACGCCGAATCCGACGCGACGTTCACGATGACCCCACGCCGTCGCTTCACCATGCCCGGGAGTGCGTACTTCGAACAGAGGAAGGTGCCCTTCAGGTTGATGTCCATCACCCGGTCGTATTCCGCCTCCGTGAAGGCCTCGAGGTCCTTCTCAATCCAGATGCCCGCGTTGTTCACGAGCACATCGATCGGCCCGAGCCTTCGTTCCGTTTCAAGGACGAACCGTTGGGCGTCCGTCGCCTTCGACACGTCGCCGCGAATCGGCAGCACATCGCCGAACGTTCGCAGGCTCCGGGTCGCCGCCCGGAGACGAGGAAGGTTCCGTGCCGATATCGCCACCTTCGCGCCTTCGCTGAGGAAGGCTTTTGCGGTCGCTAGTCCAATGCCCGATGACCCGCCCGTGACGAAGACGACCTGCTTCCCGAACCGCATGGGCGCGGGAATCGTTGGCGGGAATATAGGCTTCCGCAGACGCCTCGTGACTGCGTGACTCTCCGCCAGCTAGGGCGGGTGCGGGCCTGTGCGCAGCACCCGAGGTTTCGAGACCGCCAAAATCTGCCGAAGAAGTCTGCACGGTAGTCGTAACGTTCGCGACGAATGTAGCTCCTGCGCACACTGTCAGGCGTCTATTCCCCGGTGCCCGGAACCGGCCGCAAGTACGGCTTTAAGCCCAATCGTAGAGACTTTCCACTGGCATATCCCTTGATGGCCTTGCCAGGTTTGCTTACCGAATAGGCCGACTTCCCGCCGGGAGCTACTATTTTGAAAAACGCCGCATCATTCGCTGCACGTGCGAAATGCTTCCGACACCCAGTTAGCCGACTTCGGTTGCCTACCTACTCGCTTGACGTGCGGAGCACGCGCCGTCTTTCCCTGCGCAGTCCAGCCGCCCAGGGCTCGGCTACATGGCGCAGCAACTGAGCTTGTCCACATCCTCGAAGAATGAGAGGGCCGCGAGCTTAGTCGCCTCGCTATGGGTTGGGAACACATGGACGGTGTCGATGATGTCCTCGAGGGTCAAGCCGTGCTTCACCGCGAGGACGCCTTCATGGATCATGTCGGGCGCCAGAGAGGCCAGAATATGCACCCCGAGGATCTTGTGGCTCTTCGCCTCCGCGACGATCTTGACGAGGCCACGAGTGTCCTCGACGATGATCGGCTTCGGGACCTGCTTCAACAAGATTGTGTTGCACTCGCATCGGATTTGGCCGTCCGCGTTTGCCTGGGCGTCGGTAGCACCCACAGATGCGACAGCGGGGTTTGTGAACACGGCGTGAGGCACCGCTCGGTAGTCCATCTTCAGGCCGCGATCGGCCAAGGCGTTCTCCGCCGCGATGTATCCTTCTTTCGCCGCGGCGGTCTCGAGCATCGGTTTTCCGATCACGTCGCCCGCTGCGAATATATGCGGCGCGGTCGTACGCATTTCGGAGTCTACCTTCACTCCGCGATCCTCCTTCGCCTCGACACGCGCCGACGGGAGGTTAAGCCCCGCAGTGTTCGGCGTGCGCCCCGTGGCCAGGAGGAGCTCGTCCCCCTCGAAGGTTCGTTTCCGGGCGCCGACGCGAGCGACCACAACTTTCCGGCCGTTTCGTTGTTCGGCAGAGAGGAGCTCCGCGCCGGTGTGAATCTCAATTCCGTCCTCCTTCAGATACTGTTGCAAGTATTGGGAGATTTCCGGTTCCTCCTCCGGCACGATCCGACCGCTGCGTTGCAACACGGTCACCTGCGTCCCGAGGTGCTGGTACATCTGGGCGAACTCTAGGCCAAGGGCGCGGCCGCCGAGGACGATCATGGAATCGGGTCGATCCTTCAGGGACAAGGCCTCCACGTTCGTGATGTAGTCCACCTTGTCGATTCCCGGAACCGGGGGGATCGTGGGCGAGGAACCGGTGCCGATTACGAATTTGTCTCCCTCGTACCGCTCCGCGCCCACCTTGACTTCATGGGGAGAGACAAAAGCGGCTTGGCCCCGCACGTAATCCACGTCCTTTAGGGACGCGAGTACATCCGCGTACTTCGCCTTGCGGAGATCGGCAACCAAACGGTCCTTCGAGCGAATCACAGCTCGGAATTCCGCGGACCATCCGTCCTCGAGATGGAGTCCCGGGAACGGACGGTTCGCCACGCGAAAGAACTGATCCCCGACGGCAAGGAGGCGTTTGCTCGGCACGCAGCCCACGTTCACGCACGTCCCGCCAATGGTACCGCCATCGATCATCAACGTTTCCGCTCCGTTGCGGTCCGCGCGGATCGCCGCGCTGAAGGCCGCTGCTCCGCCGCCGAGAATGATCAGGACGTGTCGCTTCGCCATCCGTTCCACCTTTCCCTCCTCGCTTTCAAACCCATCGGGGCGGAGTCATCGAGGCGATTCGCCAACCGAGCGGGACTCCCGGGAATCTTTGGGCTTCCCCGCAGCCACGACCACGCTCTCCGCCCCGAACGTTTTCGTGATTCGCCTCGTGCTCTCCGAGGCTGACTTCGCAAAGTAGTCGAGCCGCTTCAGAACTCGGACGTCGGAGAACCCGGCCGACTTGATCGTCTCCAGGTACTCCGTCTCCACCGCCGCCCCGCCAATGCAGTCTGCCCACAGCTGCGGGTTCAGCCCGCACACGGTGCCCACATCCTCCTGCACGACAATGTCCGCGAGCTGGAGGCGCCCGCCCGGCCGGAGGACACGGTGAATCTCCGCGAACGCCGCGACCTTGTCCGGCACGAGGTTCAGGACACCGTTGCTCGTGACGACATCGACGCTCGAGTCGGGGAGAGGGATCTGCGTGGCGTCCCCCGCTAGAATTTCGATGTTCTTCGCGCCGATCCGCTCGATGTTCCCGCGCGCCTTCGCGATCATCGCGGGCGTGATGTCGAGCCCGTAGACCTTGCCCGACGGACCGGTCTTGAGGGACGCGAACAGCACGTCCGTCCCGGAGCCGGACCCGATGTCGAGCACGGTCTCGCCCGGGTGAATCGCGTTGGCGGCGTGCGGATAGCCGACGCCTGCGAAGGATTCTGTCGCCGTCGGCGGAAGCTTCCGCAGGTCCTCTTCCGGATAGCCGACGTACCGGAGCGCCTCCAGACCGAGCGGGAAGTGGTACCCCTTGTCGGGCCGCGTCGCGACCTCCGTGTAGAGCGACTGCACCGCCTTCGTGATGATCGGCTTGAGGTCGGAGACCGTCTCGACCTGGACTTCGGGCGGCACGTGCGAGATCTTCGCGATTTCAAGAGGCAGCTTGTCCGCCTTCGTTCCCTTCCACCGCCAGGCTTCGATTCCTTCGAAGTCGTGGTCGGTCAAGAACCCGGCTCGCTCCAACTGGGATAGTCGTATTTCGGCGTCTTCCACCCCAATCCGGAAGACGGATGCGATTTCGTTCGCGGTCGTCACGTCCCTGTGGTGCTCCAAGTACTCCAAGATGTCCGCAGGACTCCGCTTCGGGAGCCCGGGGGCGAGCTTGTCCACAATGTCCTCGAACGGTTTCGAGGTGAACGTCGCGCCCTTCATTTCAGCCTGTCCTTGACGGTTCCGGATGAGGAGGGCGTCGAAGTTCGCGTGGGCCCGTGCCATCTCCTCCCGGTCCCGCTCGAACGCGTCCTCCACCGCGTCCGAGTGCGTGTCCTTTCGAAGGCGTTCTTTGTCGAGCCCAACCTCCGCGCCCAATTTCACGAGGGTCTCATCCGTGGCGGGCAGACATTCGAGCCCGAACGCTTCCATCATCCGTCGGAAGTACTTCGCCGCGAGTTCCCTGGATTGTAGCTCCGCCGCCTTGAACGCTCGGCACGCGGGGAACGAACTCTCGACCTTGCTCCGAAAGTAGTAATCGGGCCGCACGGGCATGTTCATGAGCGCGACGGATTCGAGGATCCAGTCAGCCGTGCCCCGCTCGTCGACCCCGTTCTCCCGCATCCATTCCGCTAAAGTCTCGAACTCACCGCCCATCTTGTACGTGACCTTCACGTTGTCCCCGTACACCTCCCGCAGGCGTTGCAGAATCGGCTCCAGGCCCCACGACCACCAGCACCACGGGTCTGCGAAGTGGACGATCTCGATCGGCACGTCTTCTCTCGACACTCTGTCCCCCGCGCCCGCATCCGAGGGCCTTGACTTAAGTCTTCCCGGACGACGTCGCGACGACTCCGTGGCGGTCCGCATCACACGAATCGCGGCGCATTTCTTGAACACCTCCATCGGGGCGTTGACAATCGGTAGGCCGACTGTCCCGCCAGAAGGATGCGACGACTCCCTTGGAATTGGGAGATCGTCCGGGGGAACAGGTGCATCCAACTGCGGATGGTCTCCGGGCTTCTTCTCGCCGACGCCTTTTTGTGTCACAGGCTAACTCACGGTGCGTGCTCTTCCGAGTGACGAAGCGGTTTCGAGCCCCTCTCCCGGATGTCTACGCCTGGTGCACGGAATTTCGGGACAGTGACCCCGATTTGAGCGGAGTCCGGCTGCGCACACGCAGGGTGATCCGTCGGGAGGGAGACCGGATCGAGATGGAAGAGTCTGGAATCATGGCGTTCCCGTTCGTCGCCCGGTTCCATATACGCTTGCGGCCGCCGGACGGTTGGGAAGCGGACGCCCGATCGAACATGGGGCACACGCACAATACGTACCGTTTGTTCGCGGACACGGAAGGTACTCGGCTCGAAATGACGTTCGATGTCCACCTGACGGGGCCATACCGCTTGTTCGCCCCCTTCGCGAGAGGGTTCATCGTCCGGAAGACCTCGCGGGAGTGGGACGATTACGTGGTTGCAATGCAATCGGGTCGATAGTTCCAAGCCGGAATCCCTCGCTGTCGCGACTCCTCCAGAGGAGAGACGGTCGGCCGTGGACGACCGGATCGCCGTTTGTCCACGAGCGCCGAGGCTCGATGCGAGTGACCCCGTGCAAGTCAGGCCATTTCTAGCTCTTGCGTGGCATCCAATGGAACCGCTGGCCTCGACCGCTGGCAGACCTCCAGGCACGCATCGCGAGGTGAACACATCCTCTCAAGGCACCTCTCCTCGGGATCCGATGGATCGGAGCGCGCCACCAAGCATAAAGGGTCAAACTCGGGTTGGGTCGAGCATGCAAATTCGGACGTACGAGGAGGTGGATCCGCGAGAGGTCTTCCGCCTGACGATGCTGGCCTTTGGCTGGCGACTCACCCCAGACTTGGTCCGCCACTTTCTGCGTCGCGATCCTGCCACGGTACCTGGGTACGCCTTCTACGCCGTGGAGATGGGACACGTCATGGCGCAAGCCGTCCCGATGCTGATGAATGTCCGGCTGACGACGGGGGTTGAGCAGGTCGGTGGCGTCGCGGGCGTCTGTTCCCTGCCTTCCGTCTGGGGGAGGGGCTACGCCCGCCGCCTTATGACCCACACGCACGGGTTTTTCCGAGAGCAAGGCGTAGGTCTTTCCACGCTCACGACGAGTCGAAACATTCGAGGCTATCGGATCTACCGTCGAATGGGCTACGTAGATTTGGCGCGACTTCCTCTCGGCGTGCGCTCACTCTCACCCCGGACGACTCGGCCGGTCGGAATGGGATTTAGGAAGGTTCGCCGCGACGACCTTCCGCGTCTTCAGACCTTCTTCGCGCAGTACGTGCGCGGTCATCTGGGATGGACCGAGCGCGATCCGCGTCGCCTCGCTTGCTCGGCGGCCTGGGATTCCCACGTGTTGGACCGCTATCGGATGGTCATGCGCAACGGGCGACCCGTGGGGTATGTGCATCGGTCATCCGGCGGGTGGACTCGTGGGGCCGAGGTCGTGGTCTCGGAGGAGACCATTGTGCCAGTCAAGGAAGATTTCCGCGCGACCGTTCGCGCTTTGGAGGCGAAGGCGAAGGGACCCTTCGCCGCGGTGGACGCCACCGGCTCTCGACGCGACCAGGGATGGTATCGTTCCCTTGGATACCGTCTGGACGATTCGCTCCCGGCCACGGTAATGGCGTTGCCTCTCGATGGCCGACGACCTAAAGATGCGCCCCGTCTCTTCGGCGGCCCGCAGGGCAAGTTCGTAATGCACGCGACGGACTGGTTCTGAGCGGTTCTGAAGATCCGGCGGCTGGATGGACGGAGCGATGAACACAGGGTTGACGCTCGGCACAGCATTTGTCATCACCGGTTCGGTTCTTGTTGGGGCATTCTATCTCTTTCAAGGACTTTCTCGCGACAGGTGTTTTCTTCGCCGACCCGTGTCTCGAACGGGGGAAAGGAGGCGGACCGTTTGGTCCTCCTCATGCTGGGACGGGACGACCTTCTGCCCTTGGTGTACCTCAATTCGATCCGCGGTTCTGTCGGACATTGACACGTCCAGATGGAGAAACCTCGCATCCCTCCGGGTCCTCTCATGCCTCACCAACTCAGGTCCGTGGGGGTCATGGTCTTGGGTCGCTCCGCTTCTGACTTCTTGCTGACTTTTACGTAGGACAATGCAAACCGGCTTTGTTGAGAGGCGCTAGCAAGACTAGAGAAATTCCGGCCCACGCAACGTTCGCGAGATTACCTGGGTTTCGGAATCCCTTTCGACGCTGAATTGTTGATTTCAAGAGACAATGATAGCCAGATTTTCGTCCCGTTTTCCCTTTGCCCGGTCCGAGAACCGTTAAGGTGGCGGCCAGACACTCGTTGGGGATTGGCCTTGAGTCAACGTGCCCCGATGGACATCGAGGCTTCGGTCAGCTTCTTGTCCACCCGCTCATTGAAGGATTCATACACTTCAATTCGATCTTGGACTAACTCGATGAAAGCTTTGCCGACTCCGGGTTGCTCGTTGACCCATACCAAGATCTCTTTGGCCTCGGAGATATTCCTAATCAGGAGATTGAAGAAGCCGTGCTCGATATCGCTTAGCCTAGTCGACACGAGCAGGGCATCAAATCGAGAAACGATTCGGTTATCGAGATCGGTTTTTGATCCGGGGTTAGCATAGAAGACCACGAGATCAGCTATGATCGCGCCATCCAATGCTCTTGGATTCCAGCTCGGGATAACAAAGAGAGCCTTTTCTTGAATCATCCTCCGGAGTCTTCGTTTCACGGTTTTTTGGGACGTTCCAACTTCCCTAGAAATGATGGAATAGGATTGCCGGGGATTTGTCTGGATGGCCTTGATGATTCTCCAGTCGGTATGAGTTAGTTCAATGGTGCACACCGGGAACGGGATATTGGCACGCGCCAAGTTCTGCGCGTTCGACATCCTCGCAATCAGCTCAAACTCTTTCTTCGCGGCGAGCTCACTCTCGAACATGATGACGAGCGCCAACGAGGATCCATAAGAATCTGATATTGCTAGGACGCCATGAATCAAGCCGAGTTTTCGTACCAACTCATCCTTGGCCGACGGGGGTCGGACGTCAAACCATAGTTGAGCGAGACTGACGCCCAAGAGGCGGGGATTCACGATGAGCTGCCATCCCTTCAAGAAGCCGCTCTGCTGAAATCTCTTGATTCTATTCCTGACCGTGACCTCGTCAACCTGGAGCTTCCTTGCCATGCTGCGGTAAGATCTGCGGAAATCGGATCGAAGTAGAGGACCTGCTCTATCTCGAAAAAGTTCCCTACAGACTCTGACATCCAGGCTGTCCACTTTGCAGAGACCGGATGCAAGAAAGAGAAGCATCGCTATTAACTGTGTCCCTTTTGAGTCAAGTAATTCAAGGCGCAGTTAACCGCGAACGAGCGCTAACAATCCTGAGTGGAGGCGGACCCATTGAACGTCGAAACCAAAGACGCGACGGCCGATCCAATCGATTGGGCTGACGTAGCTGGGGATCCGGGCTTGCGCGAGGCCCGGAAACGCTTGTTGTCCCGATTTGTTCCCGGTGCTCGTACCCGGCGGCTGAAGTGGTCCATGGGAAGCACCGAGATGATTGAAGTCGGTGAAGGCCCGCCGCTGGTCTTGATCCACGGTGGGCTAGGCGAAGCGGGGGGCTGGGCGCCAATCCTGACTCTCCTGGCGGATCATTTCCATCTGTACGCTCCGGACCGGCCAGGGCATGGTCTCTCCGACCCATTCGACTACCGGGGCGTCGACTTGTTTGAACTCAGCGCCACGTTCCTCGGGGATGTCCTAGACAACTGCGGTCTGCGAACCGTCCCGCTGATGGGATGTTCGATGGGTGGTCTCTCCGCGATCGCGTTCTATCTGCGCCACCCGGACCGCGTAAGCCAGCTCATCCTCCCGGGTATGCCCGCGGGGCTCCAGCGGGCCGTCCCGCCAGGCATCTATCAGGCCCAGAAGCTGATGCATCAGCTGTCGACCTCCTCGCCGGGAGCGCTCATACGTTCGGAGCTGGCCCAGCCCGCAGGCCGCGGACGCATGATTGAACCGCTATCGGCGCTCGTTGCGCACCCCGAACGCGTGGCCGAGGAATACCTCGACTGCGATCGGTTCAATCTCCTCCGCAATCATCGCTCGTTCCGCTGGTATCTGGATGGCATCGTGACCGAGGAAGGTCTCCTCCCTTCTCTCCTGCTTGACCAGCGGTGGGCCGAGCTCCGTGTCCCAACGACGTTCATTTGGGGTGAGAAGGATGCCTTCGCGACGGTGGACAAGGGTAGGGCCGCAGCGGCACGGGTGCCCAGAAACCGGTTCGAGCTGATCCCGGATGCGGGGCACGCTGTCTGGGTCGACGAACCGGACCGTGTTGCGGCCTGTGTCCTCGATTCTCTTCACATGTCGCGCGGTGCGCTCTAACCTGTTTTCATGAAGGGTGGGGGGGTGGGGGGGGGGCCCACTATGCAACCGGATTCGTGAAGCTCATCGAGGAGGCCGTCCAGGAGACAGCCGCTTGAAGGCCGTTTGGCCCGCGTGCAGATCCGGGATCGCCCGACAAGGCCAACATCGCTCTCGAATCGAAGCCTTTCGCTGGGGGGTTGGCGAATCTCGGCCTTGGTGATCAAGGCAGTCGACGCGCCGCATGTTTATCTGCGAGGTCCCAGTGGCGGTTCCATGGCCTCCAACCCAGCGTCGTCGTTTGACCCGATGGAGCCCTTTGCGCGAGACGAACTCCTCCGAGAAGTGCTCGGTGGATTCGAGACGTTCGATTACAAACTCTACGGACCTATTCCGTTGCGGTTTCACCGAGGCCAGCCGACGAAATATGAGTTCGACCTGAATCTCGGAGTCGTGCATTTCACCGAGCAGGACTTCGAGGGGCTGAGCGCCATCGTGCGGAGGATCAACGAGAAGTGGGGGACTCAGATGACATTCTGTGTGTATCCCTCGAAGGAGAAAGCGAGGGACATGATCCTCAATGTTCGCGGCTCGCCGATGGCGCCCGCGGAGATCGATTAGTCCGCCTTCGCGGTTCAGGGGAGTTCGACGACGACCTTCCCGTCCTCGATTTCAACGGGATAGGATCGAACGGGCTTCCGGGCGGGCGGTCCGACGACGTTCCCGGACGTCACGTCGAACCGCGAGCCGTGCCACGGGCATTGGATGACAGAACCCTGAAGCCTGCCTTGGCACAGCGGGCCACCCAAGTGCGTGCACGTATTGTCGAGACAATACACCCTCCCACCGACTTTGAATAACGCGAATGGCTTCTGGTTGGCGAACACGCACTTCGTACCGCCTTCCGGCACCTCGCTCTCCGTCCCCAGGATAGCGCGCATGCCTCATCGAGAGGTCGGACCCGCTAAAGTCGTTGTCGTTGGTCGACCGCTCTAGGAGCGGGCGGACACAGGGAGGCGGGGGGTCGCATCGGCGATCTGCTCTCGTTCCGTCGACCCCTTCATCGCGAGGGTCGATGAGGTCCCGCCGGAGATGACCTGGCTGACGGCATCGAAGAATTCGGTCCCGACGAAGGCCTGGTGTTCCGTCGCCCGATACCCGAGCTCCCGTGCCGCGAACTCGTCGTCCTGGAGTTCCGCATAGGCGGTCATCCCGCGGTCCGCATATTGAGAGGCGAGTTCGAACATTGACAGGTTGAGGGTGTGGAACCCGGCGAGGGTGACGAACTGGAACCGATACCCCATCCGCCCCAGCTCCTGCTGGAACTCCGCGAGCGCGGAGGGATCCAGCTTCTTCCTCCAGTTGAACGAGGCCGAGCAGTTGTACGCGAGCAGCTTTCCGGGGAAGCGGGCGTGAATCGCGTCGGCGAACTCGCGGGCCTCCCCCACGTCTGGAGAAGAGGTCTCGCACCACAGCAGGTCCGCATACGGCGCGTACGCGAGGCCGCGGGCGATGGCCGCTCGCAGCCCGCCGTCGAACTGGAAGAACCCTTCCGGAGTGCGCTCGCCGCCGATGAACGGACGGTCGGCCGGATCGACATCGCTCGTGATCAGGCGGGCGCTGTTCGCGTCGGTCCGGGCGACGATCAAGGTCCGGACGCCCATCACGTCGGCCGCGAGCCGGGCCGCGACGAGCTTCTGGATGAACTCCGAGGTCGGGACGACGACCTTCCCCCCGAGGTGGCCGCACTTCTTGGCGGCGGCGAGCTGATCCTCGAAGTGGACGCCGGCGGCTCCGGCCTCGATCATGGCTTTCATGAGTTCGAACGCGTGAAGCGGCCCACCGAATCCGGCTTCCGCGTCCGCGACGATCGGGACGAACCAGTCGACATCGTGGTTCCCGGCCATGTGCTGTTTTTCGTCTTCCCGATGGAGCGCGTTGTTAATTCGCCGGACGACATTGGGGACGCTGTCCGCCGGGTAGAGGCTCAAATCGGGATACATCTGGCCCGCTCCGTTGCCGTCGGCGGCGACTTGCCATCCGCTCAGGTAGATCGCCCGGAGCCCGGCCCGGACTTGCTGGATCGCCTGGTTTCCCGTGAGGGCCCCCAGGGCGGGGACGTAGACCTCTGACTTCAGCAAGCTCCAGAGGCGACCGGCCCCGCGTTCCGCGAGGGTATGTCGAATCCGAATCGTTCCCCGAAGCCGGACGACGTCCTCCGGCCCGTACGGGCGGATGATTCCGGCCCACCGCTCGTCCATCTTCCAGTCCGGTTCCAGGTTCCAGGTCTCATCGATCATTCGGCCCACGGACTCCTCCGCTTCGCGTGGTATGCGACGACGGTCTTCGGAACGGACGGAGAAGGTCCCGTGCGAGGGGGCGCGATCTCCGTCCCTGTCGGGAGACGCCGAGATGTGCGAGAGCGGGAGAGGGATCGATGCCCGGACCTCGCGATGTTGCCCGCCATCACCCGATGGGCTCCTCGGACCGTCGTCACGAAACGCCATTCGAGGTTCGCGGTATAAGGGGCAGGAGTTACGTGGACGACGAAGCCGCCAGTCGAACTCTTTCCAAACACGACCGACGCGGGTTTATTCTTCTATTCTGTTTCGTGAGAGTATCGCAGCCGGATTCGGAGGACGGTCGATGCAAACTCCTCCAGGCCATGCGGCGGGCTCGGTGCGCCCAGGTCCGCATGCTTTATGGCGACGGGAGGCGCATCCCTCGCGCGTGCTGGCCTTCGACTCGATTGGCCATGAAAAGGATTCGGTCGTCGTGCTCATTCACGGCTGGCCTCTCAACCGGTCGATCTGGTCCGGCGTCGCGGCTCGGATCGCCGCGGCAGGCTCGCGAGTATTGGCCCCTGACCTTCCTGGATTCGGCGACAGCCCCTCGATCGAACTCGGCCGGGCGACGGTCGAGGCGTACGCAGACGAGGTGGCGAAGTTCATCGGGGCGTTCAAAGCAAGGCGGGTTGCGGTCGCGGGACACAGCTTCGGCGGCTATGTCGCATTGGCCCTCGCGGAGAAACGCCCGGACGCGGTCGCGGCCCTCGGCCTCATCGCCTCCAGGACCGCCGCCGACAGCGAGACCGCCCGGCGCGGGAGGCACGATACGATCGAGAAGGTCCGCGGGGCGGGGACGAAAGCCTTGCTCCCGGGTCTCGCGGAGAAACTCGTCGGGGCACGGGCGGCGCTCGAATGGCGTCCCCAGGCGACCCTGATGATCGAGCGAGCCCGCCCGGACGGGGTGATCGCGGCCCTCGCCGCGATGGCTGCCCGGCCGGACCGCACGGCCGTATTCAATTCCTTCGCGGGGCCGCGGCTCGTCATCCACGGAACGGAGGACGGCCTCATTCCCGTCTCCGAAGCCGCGCGAATCGCACCCAGTCCTCCTGACGTCGGCAGAATCCTGGACGGAATCGGCCACCTGCCGATGTGGGAGGCGCCGGAGGCGACCGCGGACGCCGTGATTTCGTGGGCGAACTCCCTGCGACGGTGAGGGAATTACGATCGACGCGGTAACTGAGCCCGACGCGGTGGCATCGCTCGTCCGGCGACCACGACGGCCATCCGAACGAGCGCGAAAAGACTAAACCCTCGGAGAATCCCTCCTTCGGAGGATGCGGGTCGCGATCCTCGGCGTGGGGGGACTCGGTCGGACGCTCGCCTCCGAGCTCCGCGGGGATTCTCGGGTGACTTCCCTCCTGCTCGTCGACCTGTACGGGGAGCGGGCGCGGGTGCTCACGGGGATCCGGGGACGCGTCGCGATCGAGGCGAAGCAGCTGAATGTCGAGAACCGGATTGCCCTGACGAAGGCGATCGCGGGCGTGGACCTCGTCATCAACGCGACGCTCCCGAAATACAATCTCGCGATCATGCAAGCCGCCCTCGAGGTCCGCGCGAATTACCTCGATCCATCCGCGGCCGGCCCTCGGGAACCCGGCGGGCTGGCCGGGATCTTCGAACAGCTCGCGATGGGGGAGGCGTTCAAGGACGCCGGGCTCAGCGGCCTCGTCTCGATGGGCCTGGACCCCGGCCTCTCGAACGTCATGGCCCGGAGCGCGGCCGAACGGCTCGACACGATCGATGCGATCCGCATCCGTTCCGGCGGCGTCGCGACCTTGCCCGGCTACACCTCATTCCCACTCTACTCCCGCGAGGTCTTCCTCTCGGATATCCTCACACCCCCGAGCGTGTGGCTCGACGGGGCCCTCCAGGACCGCGCGCCGCTCAGCGAGCCGGAAGAGTATGGATTCCCGCCTCCAGTCGGATCGCAGCGGACGTACCTGATTTCCCACGAGGAGGTGAAGACGTTGCCGAAGTTCCTCCACAAACCGATCGGCCGGGTGGACTTCAAGTACGTCCTCGACCCGCACCTCGTCCAGGCGATCCTCTCGCTCGACAAGCTCGATCTCCTGGCGGACTCCCACATGATCCGGGTGGGGAACCAGATGGTCTCGTTCCGCCGCGCGTTCCTCGCGGCATTCCCGGAGCCGTCCGCTCTGGTGCTGCCCCTCGAGGGGGCCGAGTCGCTCAGCGTCGAGGTCGAAGGCCAAACGGGTGCGAGGCGAGTCGTGCACCGGGGGGACATCACCCTCACCCATCAAGAGGCGAACCGGAGACGCTCGACGACGGCGGCCTCGTACCTCGGGGCGGTCGGCGCGGCGATCGGGACCGCGCTCATTGCGGATAGGGCGACGCCGAGAGCCGGCGTGTATCCCGCCGAGGCCCTGGATCCGACGCGAGTGTTCAAAGAATGGGCGGCGCGCAACTTGCCGATGCAGTGGTCGGAACGCGCGCTCGACGCCTGACCGACGGACCGATTCGACTGCCGAGAGCCGACCGTTTCACCCGGCTTCGTCCGACTTGTGCAGTCGGGAAAAGCTTCATCAGCGGAGTTACTATCCGTGTCGTAGGGGGTTGGGTTGTGAAGAGAGTCGTCCTCGCATTCCTCACCGTGGGTCTGCTCCTTGGTGGTACGGTGCTTACGCTGGTCCGGACGCAAGGCAGCAATGTCAGCATCGCCTTGTTCGGGTCCCACACCAACGGCTGGGGATTCTCGAGCAGCACGGAGACGATTCCGGGACCTACGATCAACGTAAACCAGAACGATTTCGTCACGCTTTCGCTCACTTCGACGGACGGTCTCAGCCACGAATTCCTCCTGGACTACAATGGGAACGGCGTCGCCGACCCCGGAGAACCTGTTTCTCCGATCTTCTCGACGACCACCCAGGTCTCGTTTACCGCATCCGTCGCAGGCTCGTTCACGTACCTCTGCCTCTTCCACCCCGCGACTATGCACGGGACCTGGAACACGGCGAGCGCGAACACCCCTCCGACCGTGGGTGCCCTTTCCGCCGTCCCGACGCCGGCCATTCCCGGGCAACAGGTCACGTTCTCCGCGACTTCCTCGGACGCGAACGGGGACGTCCTGTCCTATACCCTCACATTCGGGGACGGCTCGAGCGCCACGGGCACGACTCCCGCAGGTGGAGGCTCGATTTCCTCGAGCCACACCTACGCGACCGATGCGGTGAACACCGCGGTCCTGACGGTGAACGACGGCCACGGCGGGACCGCGAGTTCCTCGGCCCAAGTGACGATCGCGACCTCGTTCCTCCGCGCGACGACGAGCCCTGCGGTACTCGGGAAGATCATCGTCGACGGGATCCCTCGCGACGAGTGGGGCTTGAACTGGATGAAAATTGCACCGGGACAGCATGTCGTTTCATTCGGGAACGTATACGGCTACGCGACGCCGGCTCCGCAGACCGTCACGACCGCGTCCGGACTGACGACGGCCTTGCAAGGATCCTACGTGGCCTACGGATCGCTGCGCATAACGACGAGTCCGGCCGTGGCCGCCACGATTTCGATTGACAACCTCCCTCGGGATGACTGGGGAATGTGGCAGTCCATGCCGGCCGGCACATACGCGATCTCCTTCGGAAAGGTCGCGGGCTTCGATCCGCCGGCCGCCCAGACGATCACGCTCGCCTCCGGGCAATCGCTCACCGTCACCGGGACCTATACGCCGAACTCCGTCGCGACTGGCCCGGATCCGTCGACGTACGGATTGCTCCGCGTGACGACGAGCCCTGCCCTCGGTTCCAAAATCGTCGTCGACGGGGTGCCTCGGGACGAGTGGGGTCTGAACTGGGTGAAGGTGGCCCCTGGCACGCACACGATCTCTTTCGGGGACGTGTACGGCTACACGACCCCCCTCTCACAAACTGTTGCGGTCACCGCGGGCCAAACGACGCCGGCGGTCGGTGGGTTCATCCAACAGGGGTCGCTCCGAATCCTGACGAGCCCGGCCTTGGCAGCGACGTTGTTCGTGGACAATGTGCCTCGGGACGACTGGGGAATGTGGCAGTCGATCCCCTCCGGTTCGTACGTGGTCTCCTTCGGACCGGTGCCGGGGTACACGACCCCTGCGCCTCAGACCGCGAAGGTGGCGGCCGGCGCCCTGTCGACGATTACGGGAACGTACTCCATCGCGGCCTCGTCCCCGAAAGTTAACGGAGCCCTCGTCCGTACTCTCGCGGAGAGCCAGGTCGATCTCACCGCGAGATGGCTCATCCTCGGTGACGTTTTCTCGTTTGAACCGCCTAATCTGCTTCAGGTTTCGAAGACCTAGGACGAGCCGCCTCTCGGGACCGGACGGACCTTCGCGCATGTTGGATTGTCTCACGACTCGCACGCTTGGGTTCGGCCACCGTCCACGACATCCCAGCGTTCAACCCACCCCCGAGGGTTTGGCCTTCGGCCAGAGCTTCCTTCGAATCGAGGGTCGTCGGCAACATCACGTCGGGTCGCCGAAGGTCAGGTAGTGCCACGGCTTCCGGATCTGGTCCGTGAGGTCGATGAACACGTGCTTGACCTGCGTGTAGTCCTCGAGGGAGTAGACGCTGAGGTCCTTCCCGAAGCCGCTCTGCTTGTACCCGCCATGGGGCATCTCGCTCACGAGCGGGAGGTGATCGTTGATCTCAACGGCCCCGAAGCGGAGTGCGTTCGCGGTGCGGTGGGCGCGCTGAACGTCCTTCGTCCAGACGGACGAGTACAGGCCGTACACCGTATCGTTCGCCGCCTCGATCGCCTCGTCCTCGTTGGAGAACTTCTGGACGTTGACCACGGGTCCAAAGACTTCCTCGCGGGCGATTCGCATGGACGGATCCGTGTCGACGAACGCGGTGGGCTCGTAGTACCAGCCTTTCGCGAACGCCTTATCTTTCGGCCGCTTCCCGCCGAGCGCGAGCTTCGCGCCTTCGTCCTCGCCGATCTCCACGTACTTCTCGACCTTCTCCCGCTGCTTCTGCGAGACGAGCGGTCCGAGATCCGTCGCCCGCATGAGCGGGTCCCCCATCCGGACGGTCTTGAGTCGCTCGAGGAACTTGTCTTCGAACTTCTTGTACGCCTTCTCGTGGACGATGAACCGCGCGGCCTGCGTGCAGTCCTGGCCGCCGTTCACCATTGACGCGGCGACGGCGCCTTCCGCAGCAGCGGCGATGTTCGCGTCGTCGAAGACGATGAACGGGGCCTTGCCGCCGAGCTCGAGGTGGAGCTTCTTCACGTTCGACTTCGCGGCCTCCATGATGTCCTTCCCCGTCGCCGTGTCACCGGTCAGGGAGACCATGTCGACCTTGTCGCTCGACGCGAGCTCGTTGCCGACGACGGTGCCGGGACCCGTGATCAGGTTCACGACGCCGGCGGGAATCCCGGACTGTTCGACGAGCTTCCCCAGTTCGAGGGTCGTGAGCGGCGTGAGGGACGCCGGCTTGAGGACCGCGGTGTTCCCCGCCGCGAGCGCCGGGGAGAGCTTCCAGATCGCCATCATGAACGGATAGTTCCAGGGCGTAATCTGTCCGATGACGCCGATGGGCTCCCGCCGGATGACGCTCGTCGCGCCGTACGCATATTCCGTCGACGCTATGCCCGTGAGGGTCCGCGCGGCGCCCGCCATGAACCGCAGGTTGTCAACGGAGAAAGGGATGTCCGCGTCCCGCGCCTGCTTAATCGTCTTCCCCTGGTTCTGGACCTCGATCGGGGCCAAGTGGTCCATGTCCGCCTCGATCAGGTTCGCGAGCTTGAACAGCGCCGCGGAGCGATCACCCGGCGTCATGCGGGGCCACTTCCCCTTGTCGAACGCGGCCCGTGCCGCGTCGATGGCCGCCCGGGTGTCTTCGACGTCCGCCTGCGGCACCGCGGCGATCTTCCCGCCCGTCGCGGGATTGATCACGGTGTACGTTGCTTCCGTGTGGGACGGGACCCACGCGCCATTCACGTAGTTGAGATACTCCGACTTGCCCACTCGATTGCCCCCGGTGGAAGCGGTTAGAGTCACCGCCGGCTAAGTAGCTTTCGCGCCTCGAGCGAGGGAGCCGAAGCAACGACCAGGCTCGGGCACGGTTTCGCTTCGAAGCCCCCGCCTTTCTCTTCAAACGCGATATTCACTCGGAATACTATAAGTGCGGGAGGCATGAATCGGAAGCCACGGGATGACATGAAGGCGCACAGCATCTATGCCCAGCAACGAACGATTTACAAATGTTCATGCAGCCGTGAATTCGACGACATCCAGAAGGCGGAGTTACATCTTCGGAATCCGCCGCAGGAGAAGGTCAAGAGCCTGCGACCGAAGAAACATGCGCCCCGGCGAAGGGAGGCAAAGACCGTGATGGCCACGGCGGCGGAGATGTCCGAGCCTTCGGGGAAACGGGCCTGGCTCTCTCCCAGTGCGGAAGGGGACGAATCGCAGGACGGCTCGTAGGCGCTAACGGAAACAGTGCGGCGCGCCGACCGATTGCGGGCGTCCGGGTCAAGAGGTCTACTTGCGGCTCGGGCCTTTGCGGCTTTCCGTCTTCTCGCCGCTCCGTTTCTTCGCGGCCTTTTGCGCGTACCCGATTTCGCGCTCCATGAACACTAAGGCACTGGAGAACGTGGCCCCTGCCGTCCGAACGAACGCGTCGGCGAACTTTCCGCCGGCCGCGGCCACTTCCTCTACGCGGCCTGCGAGCTCCTGCAGAAATCCCATGTTCCCCCCAGATGCGTCGGCCGCTATGAGCCTGTCGGAGACTATTTGGCGAGCTTGTCCATGACCGCGGGGAACGAATCCGCGAAGCGCTTGCAATCGGCCTCGGAGACGGTGAACGACACTCGAAGGAACTCGCCCCCGTGTTTCTTCGAGAGATACGATCCTGCGCGCGTGTGAACGAGATGGTCGAACAGCAGACGTTCCTCGACGACCTCCGGCTTCACGCCGGTCGGAGCGAGGTCGATTACGAACATGTTCGCCTTGGAAGGGAATACCGGGAGCGAGGCGCCGTCGACCTTCGCGACCGTGTGGCGGATCGTCTCCTGATTCTTTGCGCAGATCCGTCGGATCCCCGGGAGCCACTCCTTCTTGCTCTGCAAGGCCGCGAGTGCGGCGCACTGCGCGAGGACGTTCACCCCGAGAACGTTCGTGTCGAATCTCCGCAGGGACTTGATTGCGTCCGGAGGTCCGATGATCGCGCCGATTCGCAGGCCCGCGAGCCCGGGAGCCTTGCTGAAGGAATACGACAGGAGCGTCTTCTCCGGGTAGAAGTCCGTGGCGAGGACGTGGTCCGCGTTGAAGTCTCGGTACGTGATGTCGTCGATCAGCCAAAGTCCGTGGTCTTTCGCGATGTCCGCGAGGCCCTTGATCTGTGACCGCGAATATCCCGAGCCGAGCGGATTGTTCGGGTCGATCGCGAGGAGCATCTTCGTTGCGGGCGTAATCGAATCGAGCGCGAGGTCCGGCGTGAGGACGTACGGCTTGCGGTAGATGTCGACCTCGATCGCCCGAGCTCCCGTCATGGCCACCTGGTCGTGGATCGGGAGGAACGAGGGGTCCGTCGAGAGCGCCTCGTCCCCGGCTTTCAAGAGCGCTCGGGTCGCGATATACTCTCCTTCGATTCCACCGTTCGTCAGGATCATGTCGGCGTCGTCGAGGCCCAGGTCCTCCCGGATCGCGTCCGAGAGCCCGAAGATCCCAGCCTTCGGCGGATACAGGTTGAACTCGCGTTCGTCAGCGCTCGTGCGGATCGCCTCGAGGATCGACGGATGAACCGGGAGGGTGTTCGTATTCTGGGACATCCACGCGACCTCGCGGCGGTGCTCGTGCGCGAATTCGAAGTTGTCCTTCGACGTCATCGAGTCCTCCCTCGACGCGGACCGAGGCCGTCACCCCTCATATCGATTTTGGTCAAACCCCGCGGCCGCGAGTCATGCGCAAGGAATTTGACCGCGGTCCGTGATGGCCCACCCATGACGCTGGGAGGAAGAAAAGTCGTCGTGCTCGCGGAAGATGGATACGAGGATCTCGAGCTCTGGGTGCCGTACTATCGGCTCGTGGAGGAAGGGGCCGAGCTGGTCCTCGCAGGTCACGAGAAGCGGACCTACACATCGAAGCACTCGTACCCGTGCGAGGTCGACGTGACGGCCGCAAACCTGAAGGCGAAGGATTTCGACGCCGTCGTGATTCCCGGAGGCGTTGCGGGCCCGGATCGGATGCGCCAACACAAAGAAATCCTGTCGTTCGTCCGCTCGATGGACGAAGGTCGCAAAGTCGTTGCAGCGATCTGCCACGCGGCTTGGGTGCCGATTAGCGCGGGGATCGTCAAAGGCCGCCGGATGACCTCGTACGCAAGCGTACGAGACGACTGTCTGAACGCGGGCGCGCACTGGGTCGACGAGGAATGTGTGGTCGACGGGAACCTCATCACGTCGCGTTTCCCCGACGATCTTCCGGCGTTCTGCCGGGCCATCGTCTCCGCCTTGACGAAGTGAGCGTCGTCGACGGTCCGCGCTCCGGCGGATTGGCGGAGCGTGCTTCGTCGCGCCGAGGTCCTCGTCCGACGCCGTGACATGGGGAGCCTCGAGCTGCTCCTTCCCGCCCTCCGTTGGCGGTACCTGACGGCCCGCAACCGAGCCGTGGTCCTCCTCGCCCGTTTGGGCCCGATTGCAGTCCCGCCTCTCCTCCAAACCCTGGAAAGCTCGCGGACCGCGACCGAGCGCTCGGGAGCGGCCGATGCACTCGGCCGGATCGCGGATTCCCGGGCCGTCTCGCGACTGATCCGCGCGCTCGCGGATCCCGCGATGACCGTGCGGCGGGCTGCGATGATCGCATTGCTGCGGCTCGAAGCGATGGACGCCGTGCCAAAGATCGCGCGCCTCCTCGAGGACGAATCCGGTGGAGTGCGCTTGACTGCCGCGGGCGTCCTCGGGAATTTCGAAGACCCTCGAGCCGTTCCGGCTCTCGTCCGCGCGCTCGACGACCCGCAATGGTATGTGCGTCAGGCGTCCGCAACGGCGCTCGGAGCGATCGGGGACCGACGGGCCGCACGCGCGCTGGAGAAGGCAACTCACGATCCTCGGAAATCCGTCGCGCGGGCGGCGGCCGCGGCGCTGCGGGCGTTGCGAGCGTAACAGATCCCGACGAACCCAAGTCGGACGTCGGGCGAACTTGCTCACGATTCTGTGGGCGCCAAGGAGTAGGCGGAGAAAGTCTTAAGCGAGCCGCGGGGTTAGGCCGCGGCGCGGGCTCGTGGTCTAGTGGCTATGACATCGCCTTGACATGGCGAAGGTCACCGGTTCGAATCCGGTCGAGCCCACTGCCATTCGAGTCGAAACCCGCAAATGATATCTGCTCGCGCGGAATTCGGGGTGACGATGAAGCGTCCGAACTGGAAGGCGATCGGGTTCCTCGCGTTCATCGCGGTGGGCGCCGTGTCCGCGGCGCTGGGATGCCCGTTCTTCCGAAACCCGGAGAACTACATGTCCGCAGGAGGCTTCGTTGGATACGTTCAGCACCTGGTCTCCGTGCACCGCAAGACCTGACGTGTCGGAGCCGGCGCTGACTTTCGGAACTACGCAGAGAGTGCGATCGATGGGCGGGGCGCAAGATCCTCGTGGCCCCGGTCGAGGCCGTCGCTCAACCGGTCACGTCAAACCGTCCTGTTCCGCCGAAGTTATCATTATGATGTGAATCGTCTGCGCACACGTTCTTATAGGCTCGTCGGGTCGGACCTGTCGCGAGGCCAATGAGTCGCGAGGCGCTTTCATCTCCGGGTCCTTCTGATGGGGTCAGACCCCTTGTCGCGCGACACCTCCTCGTAATCGGCACAAACCATCGCACCTCGAGCCTCGACGTGCGCGAGCGGCTACTCGGCAAAGCCTCCTATGCGTCGCTTCGGAAGGCCGGCGGACGCACCAGTCCCTGGTCCGACCTCGTCCTGCTGACGACGTGCAACCGAGTCGAAGTATACATGCTCACGGAGGCCCCTCGACGGGCCTGCGAAGCCGTTCTGAGAGCCCTCGGCGTCTCCGAGGACGAGCATCTACTGTACGTCCTCGAAGACCGTGATGCCGCGGCGCATCTTCTGCGCGTCGCCAGCGGTCTGGACTCGCTTGCCGAAGGCGAAGAGCAGGTGGCCGCGCAGGTCCGGAACGCCCCACGACAGCGACCGGCCCGGGCCTCGGCACGCGGGCCCCTGGCCGATTCATTCCTTCACGCTGCCCGGAGCGCTTCCCGGATCCGGAGGCTCGCGGGCGTCTCTGTCGCCGACGCGTCCGCGAGTCACGCCGCCGTTCGATTCCTCGAGGCCGTCGTTCCGATCGAGAATCGAATCGTCGCACTGATTGGGACAGGGAAGATGGCACGCATCGCCGCCAAGAGTCTCCGGCCGCGCGCCGAGATCCGCATCCTGAATCGGAATTTCGCGCGGGCCCGCGGGCTGGCAGAAGCCCTTGGCGGGAAGGCCGTCCCGCTGGCGGATCTTCGGAAGGTTCTCACCGAAGCCGATATCGTCCTCGCCGCGACCGCGGTCCGACACCCGCTCATCACCCCACAGATGCTCCGCGCCGCAATCCGTCGACGCGAGGGTCGGCCGATCTGGCTCATCGACCTTGGGTTTCCCCGGAATGTCGATCCGAGCTGTCGCACCCTCGCGGGCGTTCACGTGGTGGATTTGGATGGACTCGCGCCCTGGGGTCAGCGGCCTCCGTCACCGAGCGCCCAGGCCCGGGTCGAGCACCGAATCCGGGGGGAGGCGCAACGCATGATCGAATCGTTGCGCCCGGCCGCGTCGGTGGACATTGCCGTCCTCAGACGCAAAGCGGAAGCGGTCCGGCGGCACGAGGTGGAGGCGACGTTGGCCCGACTCCCGGATCTCTCCGAGGGAGATCGCGCCGTCGTGGACAAGCTCGCGACTCGTTTGGTGAACCGGTTCCTCCACGGTCCCACCGAACGCCTACGCTCCCTCCCCGAGGGGACACGCACGGAAATCGTCCGGCAGATTGTCGAGAGCCTCCAACGAGGTCCTGGATGACTCCGTCCTTGCGAGCCGGCACTCGGGGGAGCCCGCTCGCGCTCGCCCAGGCGGACGAAGTGGTGGTACGACTCCGGACGATCCGGCCCGGCCTCCGGACGGAGACCGTCGTGATCCGGACCCATGGGGACGAAGGATATCGAGAGGACTTGGGAACGGCCCTCGACGGCAAGCGGGCCTTCACGAAACGCATCGAGGACGCTCTCCTGGAGGAGCGCATCGACTTCGCGGTCCACAGCCTGAAGGACTTGCCGACCGAAACCGCGACCGGACTCGTCATCGCGGCGATTCCGCAGAGGGAGGATCCGAGAGATGCCCTCGTCGGCCGACGCCTGATGACTCTCGACGACTTGGGTCCGGGCGTCCGCGTCGGCACGAGCAGCCTCCGTCGGCGCGCGCAGCTCTTGTCGCAACGGCCCGGCCTCGAGGTCATCGCTCTCCACGGGAACGTGAATACCCGTCTGCGCCGACTCGACTCGAACGACTTCGACGCCGTGGTTGTCGCGGCCGCGGGCATGCGCCGACTCCACATCGATGACCGGTTCGCTCACCCGCTGTCGCCGGACGTGATGACCCCCGCCCCCGGTCAGGGCGCGCTCGCCCTGGAGGCGCGAAAGGGCGACCATCCGGTTCTCGACCTGTTGTCCGCGATTGACGACCCGAGTGCCCGCCGCACGACCGAGGCGGAGCGGGCCCTCGGCGCCCGTGTTGGCGGCGGATGCAACATCCCCTTCGGAGCGCTCGCCACGGTTGAGGGCGGCATGCGTCTGCGCGCGGTGCTTGCGGACCCGGAGGGTCGCCGCATCATCCGATCCGAGGATCGAGGCGACGCGTCTCGCTGGAAGGAAATCGTTGACTCCGTGTGGGCAAAACTCGTTCAACAAGGAGCGGCCGACCTGGTCGCCGAGGCGGCGTAGATGGACGACCTCCCGTTTCGCGGCCAGACGTTCCTCGTCGCAACGTCGGAAGACCTCGCGGACAAAGTCGCTCGAGCGGTGCGGGAGAAAGGAGGCCGCGCAATTCCATTCCCAACGATTCGCCTGGTTCCACCGGCGGACTACGAGAACCTGGACCGCGGGCTTCGCCTCTGGCGGACGTTGGATTGGGTGGTCTTCACCAGTGCCCACGGCGTCGAGGCGGTCGTCGACCGGTCGAGGGCCTTAGGCGTGGACTTGGCCGGCTTCCAGGGAAAGGTCGCGGCCGTAGGCCCGGCGACAAAAGCGGCAGCGGAGGGAGCGGGCCTGGCCGTGTCCTTGGTCCCGAACGAATTCCTGACCGATGCCATCGCGGGTGCACTCGGCGACGTGTGCGGGCGAACGATCTTCCTGCCCCGCTCCCGGATCGCGCGGAAGAGCCTCGCGGACGAGCTGCGGGATCGAGGTGCGCAGGTCATCGAGGCGGATGCATACGACGCGATCCCGGCCGCGCCCGACATCGACGTTCTCCGGAAGACGGACCGGATCGATGTCGTGCTGCTCACGAGCGCGTCCGCGGCGACTCATCTAATGGACCTGCTTCCGAAAGACGTGCGGGACCGGTTGATCCACGAGGCCGAGGCCGCGTGCATTGGGCCGGTCACCGCGGAGGCCGCACGTTCTCTCGGGTTCCGAGTTTGCGCGGTCGCGCGGAACCACACGGTCGACGGGCTCGTGGAAAGCTTAGAGGAGGTTCGTGCCAATGGCTGAGCTCCCGCGTCCCCGCTATCGGCCCCGACGGTTGCGGAGGACCGCCGCCATCCGTGCGCTCGTCCGAGAGACGTCCGTCGACACCGATCGTCTCGTGCAACCGCTCTTCATTCGGGAGGATCCCCGCATGGAGTCGGCGATTCCCTCCATGCCTGGCATCTTTCGGCTGACGATGGACGAGGCCGCGTCCGAGGCGGAGCAGCTGGCGGAACTTGGCGTCCCCGCCGTGATCCTCTTCGGCCTCCCGGCGGAGAAGGATTCGCTCGGCCAGGGAGCGTACGACGAAAACGGCGTCGTGCAGGAAGCCGTCCGTGCGGTGAAGAGGGCCGCACCGGATCTCATCGCGATGACGGATGTCTGCCTCTGCGAATACACCGACCACGGGCATTGCGGCGTGGTCCGGGATGGTCGAATCGACAACGACGCGTCCCTCGAACTGCTCGCCAAGACGGCCGTGAGCCAGGCACGCGCGGGCGCCGACCTCGTGGCTCCAAGCGCGATGATGGACGGCCAGGTCGGCGCCATCCGCACGGCCTTGGACCGCGACGGATTCGAGGAGACGGCGATCCTCGCGTACGCAGCGAAGCACGCCTCCGCGTTCTATGGCCCCTTCCGAGACGCCGCCGATTCCGTCCCTCGGTTCGGCGACCGCCGCACCTACCAGAAGGATCCTGCGAACCTGCGCGAGTCCCTCCGCGAGATCGCTCTCGACCTGGAGGAAGGTGCGGACATCGTGATGGTCAAGCCCGCCCTCGCATACCTGGACGTGATTCGCGCGGCGCGCGAACGGTTTGACGCGCCGCTTGCCGCGTATTCCGTGAGCGGAGAGTACAGCCTGATCAAGGCGGCCGCGGAACGGGGATGGGTCGACGAACGCTCCGTGGTCGAGGAGACGATCACCGCAATCCGTCGCGCGGGCGCGGACCTCATCCTGACCTATTACGCGAAGGACTTCGCACGATGGCGGCGGGAGAGACGCGCATGACGGCGCCAGCTCAGGGGCAAGGATCCGACGAAACCGGGGAGGCGGGAGAATCCCGCGAGTTCCTCAAGTACACGTTCTACCAGGTCCGACCCGAATGGCGGCTGCTCGACTCGGAGCGGAAGAAGAAACAGAAAGCGGAGTTCGCGGCGCTCGTCCATGATCTCGAGGAAGACGTCACTCTCTGGTGCTACTCCCTTCAAGGGATTCGGCCCGACGTGGATTTCATGGTCTGGGCGATCGACCCGCACCTCGAGACGTTCCGGGAAATGGCCCGTCGAGTCTCATCGACGGAACTCGGCCATTACCTCGAGACGACGTATGCATATCTCGCCGCGAGCAAGCGGTCCCAATATGTGGGGGGCCACACCCACAAAGGTCAGGACGGCACCGCCCTGAAATCGGAGCCGCACGGCAGTCGCTACCTCTTCGTCTATCCGTTCGTGAAGAAGCGGGAGTGGTACTCGATTCCCTTTGAACGTCGGCAGGAGATCATGCGGGATCACTTCCGCATCGGCCACAAGTATCCCGACGTCAAGATCCACACGGCCTATTCGTTCGGGCTCGACGATCACGAGTTCGTTTTGTCCTTCGAGGCTGACAATCCACTCGACTTCCTCGACCTCGTGATGGACCTCCGCTCGAGCGAGGCGAGCAAGTACACGGAGCGGGAGACGCCGATCTTCACGTGTATCCTATCCACGCCGGAGCAGATGCTCGACGCCCTGGGGATTTGACATGGGATTCACAGCCGCCGGGGCGCTGAGCGCGCCGGAGTCGGAGAAGCTTTTCGGGCGGGCCCAAGAGAGCCTCGTTGGCGGAGTCGACAGTCCGGTCCGTTCGTTTCGATCCGTCGGCGGAACCCCGCGGTTCGTTGTTCGCGGAAACGGCGCAACCCTATGGGACGCAGACGGACGACGGTATCTTGATTTCTGCATGTCGTGGGGCGCTCTCGTGCTCGGTCACGCGAATCCCTCCGTCGTCCGCGCCGTCCGCAGTGCCGCGGGCCGCGGGATGAGCTTCGGGGCCGCGACGGAGTCGGAGGTCCGCCTGGCCGAAGAAGTGAAGCGACGGTTCCCGAGCATCGACCTGCTCCGCTTCGTCAATTCGGGAACGGAGGCCACGATGTCCGCCGTCCGGGTGGCTCGGGGCTTCACGGGTCGCGACAAGATCGTCATGTTCGAGGGGGCATACCACGGACATGCAGACGCCTTGCTCGTGAAAGCCGGTTCCGGGCTGGCCGCCGCGACCTTGCCGGGTTCCGCGGGCGTCCCCGACAACGCGGTGCGGGACACGCTGTTGGCGCAGTACAACGACCTCGCTTCCGTGGAGGGTCTCTTCCGCACCTACGGGGATCAGATTGCGGCCGTCTTGGTCGAGCCCATCGCCGGGAATATGGGCGTTGTCCCGCCGGGCCCCGATTTCCTCGAAGGCCTCCGCCGGATGACTCGGGAGTTCGGCAGCCTGCTCGTCTTCGATGAGGTCATCACGGGCTTTCGGGTTGCGCCGGGCGGTGCCCAAGAGAAGTACGGCGTCGCGGCGGACGTCACCTGTCTGGGGAAGATCCTCGGCCACGGCATGCCCCTCGGGGCCTACGGAGGGCGGCGGGACATCCTCGGGATGGTCGCCCCGCTCGGCCCGGTGTACCAGGCGGGGACCCTCGCCGGGAACCCGATGGCGATGGCGGCCGGCCAAGCGACCATGAGTCAGCTGCGCCCCAGCCTGTACGCGAGTTTGGAGAAGCGCAGCGCTCAACTCGAGACGGGGCTCCGTGATGCAGCCGACGACGCGGACATGGAGGTGCAGGTGCCTCGCGTCGGATCGATGATGGGCATCTTTTTCGGGCCCGAGCCCGTCCGGAACTTCCGCGACGCGCAGGCGATGAACAAGACCACGTATGGGCGCTTCTTCTGGGCTCTGCTGAAGGGCGGTGTGTACTTTCCGCCCGCTCCGTTTGAGAGCTTCTTCCTATCCTCGTCGCACCGTGGGCCGGAGGTCGAGCGGACGATCGAAGCGGCCGCGGCCGCGCTCCGGGAGGTCCGGAATTCTTGAACGATCGTTTCTTGCGTGCGTGCTGGCGCGAGCCCGTGGACTGCACCCCGGTCTGGTTCATGCGTCAAGCCGGTCGGTCCTCCCCGGCCTACCGGGCGATCCGCGCGGAGCACGGTATCTTGCAAATCGCAAAGTCGCCGGACCTGGCCGCCGAGGTGACCCTCCAGCCCCTCCGGGAGCTCGGGGTGGACGCCGCGATCGTGTTCGCGGATCTCCTGTTGCCGGTCGAGGCGATGGGCATCCGGGTCCGGATCGACGCCGGCGAGGGTCCGATCCTCGAGCCCCGCATTCGCACCTCCGAAGACGTCGACCGATTGAAGCGGCTCGATCCCGTGAGAGACCTGCCGTTTGTCTTCGAGACGATTCGCCGCGTACGAGCCATAGCGGCGGTCCCTTGCATCGGATTCGCCGGCGCGCCGTTTACCCTGGCGAGCTACCTGATCGAAGGCGGGTCCTCCCGGGATTTCCTCGCGACGAAGTCGTTCATGCATGCGCATCCTGCCGACTGGCGGCGGTTGATGAACTTCCTCGTCGATGGGATGGCCACGTACCTTCGGGCCCAGGTCGATGCCGGCGCCCAAGCCCTCCAACTGTTCGACAGCTGGGCCGGCGCGCTGAGCCCCCGCGAATATGATGAGAGTGTGTCTCCGTTCACGCGCCGCCTCTTTCACGAAATCCGCGAGACGGGAGTCCCGTGCATCCATTTCGGCACGGGCACATCCGGATTTCTCGAATCCTTTGCCGCGGCGGGAGGGGACGTCGTTGGCGTGGACTGGCGGATTCCGATCGATACCGCTTGGCGGCGGATTGGCGAGGACCGGGGCATTCAAGGCAATCTGGACCCGGCCGCCCTCCTCGGCCCGGCGGACGTTTGGCGGCCGGCGGCCCAGGACGTGTTAGACCGGATCGGGAACCGTACCGGCCATGTGTTCAACCTGGGCCACGGAGTCTTGCCGGAGACGCATCAGGACGAGTTGCGAGCGCTCGTGGGGCTCGTCCACGAGTCGACTCGGCGGGGATGAGGAGGCCGTTATGTCGAGAATTTCCGAGGACGAACGGACGGCCGTCCTGTTAACGGCCGTAGGGGGACCCAACTCGCTCGATGAGGTCGGTCCGTTCCTTCTGGACGTGCGCGGGGGGCGGCCTACAAGCGACGATCTCGTTAACGAATTTCGGGAGCGATACCGCCGAATCGGCGGGAAATCACCGCTCCTGGACATTTCGCGGGCCCAGGCCAACGCCCTTGAAGGCCGCCTGAACGGCGACGACCGGGCAACTTACCGGTGCTACGTCGGCATGAGGAACTGGCGACCATACATCCGGGATGTGATCTCGGAAGTCGTCGCGGACGGCGTGGACCGGCTTGTCGTCCTGCCGCTGACGCCGTACTACTCCCGTAGGAGCGTGGGGGCCTATTTCGCCGCCGCCGACGCCGCGCTTTCGACGGTCGCCCGGCGGCCTGATGTGGCGTATGTCGAGAGTTGGAACACGGAGCCTGCGCTAATCGGCATGTTCGCGGCGAAGGTCCGGGAGGGTCTCGAGCTCCTCGCACAGAGGAGTTTCCACGACCCGGTCGTCGTGTTCACCGCCCATAGCCTCCCGAAGAAACTCATCGACGGAGGGGACCCGTATGAACGGGAACTGTCCGAGACGATGGCCCTCGTGCTCCGTCGACTGCCGCCTCTCCGAGCTCGAATGGCGTGGCAGAGTGCGGGCCGGACTGACGAGGCATGGCTCGGACCTCCGCTTGAGGAAGTCCTGGAAGAGATCGGAAAGACCGGTGAGAAGGCCGTGCTCATGGTTCCGTTCGGATTCGTCTCGGACCATTTAGAAATCCTGTACGATGTGGACATCGAGGCTCGGGCATTCGCTTCGGAGAGAGGCCTTCAACTCGAACGCACGGACTCGCCGAACACGGACCCGGGTTTCATCGACGCGATGGCTGCCGCGGTGCGGTCCGCCGGCCGTCCTTCCTCGAGGTCGCGTTCTGGCGAATCGCCAGCGCCGGTGCTTTAAGGCTCGGCTCCATGTGGCTGGGTCGGGGGGGGAGACGGGCGGACGCACCTAAGCCGAGGGCACACGGGCTCCCGAAGAATCGTCTCGAGACCCTGATCGACGGAGTCTTCGCCATCGCGATGACGATCCTCGTCTTGGAGCTCCGCGCTCCC
>Ga0209802_1000244_pt1 | contig 41406 bp, 39 predicted proteins | sample GraSoiAngelo_129_FD_185886 | JGI IMG/M metagenome (GOLD analysis project Ga0209802, IMG submission 185886) | Grasslands soil microbial communities from the Angelo Coastal Reserve, California, USA - 14_0927_12_40cm (SPAdes) (version 2) | ecosystem: Environmental > Terrestrial > Soil > Grasslands ...
CTTTCGAGAGCTTGCTTCACCCCGTAGTCAGGGCCGGGGGTCTTCTTTTTCGGCGGAGGGTCAGGAATATTGAAAGGATTAGAACGGCGCCGATTCCAACTACCGCTCCGAAGATTACAGCCAACCCCATTGTTTGGGGTAACCCGAGGACCCTCTGTGGTCCCACCGTTAGGACTGTGGTTGCGTTCGCGGATTCCATTGCACGATCGGTAACCGTCACGGTCACGCGGTAATTGCCCATGGAAGATGGGTAGCATGAAAGCGTAGTCGTATTGGTAGACAGGCAACCCGCTGGAAGATTCGCGTACGAATATGATAGGGCCTCGTATCCTCCGCTCGTTGTGACGGTGAATGTAACCTTCTCCCCGGCGTCGACGTTGGCAAGGGAAGCCGTAAAGGATGTGATCGAGAGAGCGGACCCGACCGCTATGCTTTCCGTGTCACTACTCGAAGTGTGAGTAGAATCACCAGGATAGCTTGCACTGATAGTTGCCGTCCCGGTGGCAGAGGCTGTGAAGGTGGAATTGCACGTTGCGGAGGCAAGGGTGCCGACAAGTATGCATGCAGTGAAAGTACCGGTCACTCCGGTTTGGCTCAAGCCAACGGTGCCGGTCGGTGTGATGAAGGTTCCAGGCGAATTGTCAGTAACGGTCACACGGCACGTCGAACCGCGGTTAGTGATGAATGGGTCAGCACAACTTACACTCGTTAGGGTCGTGCGCGGATTGACTGTCAATTGCACGGCTCCATCCGCTGTTGTTCCAAGGGCATCGGTCACCGTGCAAGCCACGTTCATCGTTCCGGGAGTACTGTAGATGTGGGTCGTACTAGCCCCAGATCCTGTACTTCCATCATCAAATGTCCAAGAATAGGTGTAAGGAGGAACTCCACCCGCACCAGCGCAGGAGAACGAGGCCAATTGTCCCACATCAACAGCATTCGAACCAGCAGTGACCGAGGCACTAAGAGGCCCAGGAGCGGACTGGATCGCGTCCCCGATAACGGCGAAGGGTGAGACTGCGGTGTCGAAGGGCCAGCTTACATCGCTTGAGGACTGGGTGGTAGATACAATTTCAGAGTAAGTAGCGCTTTGGAAGCCGTCGGCTGGGCAGTTGCTACTCGATCGGACATTACCAGCGTTTACAAGAGAGAAGCCCGATGGTGAACCGGAACCTGCCGCACCTTGAGCACAAAATCCTTCGAGAACCATTAGAAGGTCATTGGGGTTGCTGGTGTTATACTTGAGAGTGGCGGTGGTAGACAAGCCACTATTCTTGTCTGGCATGCCTACATTCGGGTCAAAAGGGGCATTGGTGTTGGCTCCGGAAACACCAAAGTCCAGGCAAACCGTGGCAACTGACGCCGAGCTTAATCCGAAAGTCACAGAGTCGGCAGGTAGTGGAGCTGGAGCTATGGCATAGTAGTAGACGATCTGCACGTTTCCGGGTCCCGTTTGGCTCGCTCTAAAAGTCCATGACAGCGAGGCGGTGTCCGAAGGAGGTGTGACGGTCGTAGTTGTGTCATTGATAGCTAGCATCGCTACAATTACGTCCGGTCCGTTCAAAGTGGTAAGTTTCTGGCTCCAAACGCAGTTACCTCCAACTGATGACCCGCTGCCGCTCCCGTCAAGTTGAAGTGTCGTACCGGCTTCGATATGAGGAACCTGAGACACAAAGCTCGCAAGAGCTAGGACGATAGCGAGACCAATAAGCCGTCCACGATCTCGTTGCCTCACAGGGGTTACACCAGCCCCGGATGAGTTTTCTCACTCATCGGTTAGTCTCTTCACTCACGCTTTTCAATATCGAGGTCCATTTCTCTGCCAATTCGACACTGAGCTTGTTGCTAAGTGGTACTTCCTGCTGGGAGTGGGACGGCAAAGAGACATCGCGTCGTTGAGGAGGCAAAGTGGCTATGCCAATCAACCTGACCACGAGAGCCAATCGAGGGAAACCTCGACTCCTATTCGTTAACTAATGAAATAAGCGTTGCTCGCGTCACGAGATAGAGTTTTATTGCCAAAGATTGGCAAAGATACAACCCGGGCTCCCCACGGTGCTCCTCAATGAGCGTGGCTCTCAAAAGAGTCCTGCTTCAATGGAAGAACTCTTGCATGTTATTCGCGGCACCATCAGTCGTGGCATTGAGGTATGGCAGCCTCCAATTGTCTTCGATTGTTCTCAGCGGACTGTAGTGTGTGTAGGAACTAACAGATCTGAACCCCGTCTTGGTGACCCAGTTTGACGCCCAAACTGAGTACAATTCTTTTCTCAAAGGAGGGCAACTTGTCGGCGTGTTCGAGTTCGTGCAGTCCGGTTCGTCAAACGTGATGAAGAGCGCAGCCCTTTTAGTCTTGAATAGGGTGCTGCCCAGGATCTGTGGAACCATCTTGTTTAGCCACGCATTGCCTACCGAAACGTCGTTGCAGTCGTGGTTATCATCGATTCTGTTCGGGGTTAGGAACGTGTAGTTAGGTGCGGTAGATGGAGAGTTCAAGTCGTTGAGGAGCAAGTCATCGTTTTGGACATCTGTTGGCCAACAGCCAGTTGAATTTTGAGGGAGTATTTGCGAGTTAGCGTTACGGATGTGTGAGCATCTTGTCACGTTATTCTGGATGTTAGCGTAGTAGATGAACGGGTTGTGGTTAGGTTCGTAACTCCCGGTGAAGCTATTGGAACAACCAAACGGTATGGGATAGTCTTCCATGTAGGCCTTCCAGCTCAAATGGGCGGACTCTAGACGATCGACAATATTGGTTTGCGAAAGCAGTTGGCAACCACTAGCAAAGGGGCCGGCGTTGCATAGTTGTGGCGTATTTCCATATCCTGACGTAATCGCAATATAGCAACCCAAGCTGCAGCCAGTGATTTGGTTTCGGTCTTGGATATACTCCTTTGCAAGCCCATTTGAATCGGCAAGTAGGTCGTAATACGTACAATTCCCCAGACAGGTATTTGTGCTCCCACTATTCCAGCTAGGATTAGAGACGCCATAGGTGTAGTTGATATCGTGATTCTCCATCATGATAATCACCACATAATCGAACCATTTTCCGCTTAAGGGGCCTGTTACGAATCCTGAATTGTTTACGCTTAGCGTCGTGCTCGCAAGTGTGCTCGAAACTAGAATGACCGTTACGAACAGGACGAACGAAAAGGGTGATCGCATTTTCTCCCTATCCCAAGCGGGAAGCTTTGGTAGCCGAAACCAAGCCCCGTTTTGCAACCACGGGAATGGCCGTAACAGCTGATCCGAACTGGTGGAGACTGTTGGCGCATTGTATAAGTGTGCGAAACATTGTATCTGAGTTCACAGATCGCACTGTCGGCTGCCCCGACCCAGAAAAAGAGCGTGGGTTTCGCCCGAATCTCACAGGCTCATCAGGAGGCTAAGCGATGTTCGTCGTGAAACTAAGACTACCGCTTGAGGCAGAGCCAGCTGAAACCGTGACCGTCACTAGGTCTGTACTACCTGCTAGTATGCTGGCACTGGTTATCGTTGCAGACGGCGTAGGATTCGTAGCATCACTATAGGCGACTGTTACGGATCCCGTCAATGCAGTAGTAGTTACGGTAAAAGTGTGCGAAGAAGTACTGATATTCTTGACGCAGATTCCAGCTGTTTGCGAACCGCTGGCTGGAACTGACCAAGTTGTTATTGCAGATGGAGTATCCGAATACGTGGCCGTAGCACAGTTTGGAACTGTTCCGGGCGCAAAGGTCGCTCCCTGCCAATTGGCGCCGACCGTGGTTACGCTCCCAGTGTTGCTGATTGAAAGTTGAGTTGCGGCGTATGCCACATAACCCGCCAACGATATTGCGACTAGTGCTATAGCCACCCTGGCCAGTCTGACTCTTTTGGCCGTAAATTCTATCTTCATTTGTCCTTTACACCTCCCATATTCTTTGCCTTAATTTAGCTTCGAGAGGGAGGGGCGACCGTCAATCTATTTAGGATTTGGTATCCGAATCATTCTTTTTGTTGCCAAGGATTGCCAAAAAGCCCACCCTTAGTCAGCTTCCGACACAGTCAAGGGAGTTTTTCGATTCCGTTCGGAAACGTGTTTGAGCAATAACTAGCTTAATGGTAATACTAACTACGAGTAGGGCGCTCGAACAGAGTTTGTAAGGTGCAATATTGAAAGGCGTCTGGTTTTTCCACCTTAGAGAAAGATCTAAGACAGAGATCCAGAGCATTCTCACAGAACCCGATCTCCGAAGGTCGTTAAGAACAGAGCCCGAGAAACGTCTAGTGCACCTACAGGAGATTAATACCAGAAGAAGGAGTTGCCCAGTTGCATCCGAAGTCATGCTCAAGGATATGTAGCTCGGCGCGAGAGAATTCAGGGTAACGTGGAAAGCGATTGAGCCTCTCAGGACTCTGGCGATGCATTATTACCATCACACTGATAGTTCTGGTGATTTCGATTACTCCTATTAGTTCGCACGAAGCTACCGGAGGACAATTAGCGACCGCGAACAGCTCGGTTAATAGCGCTTTTTCCTCAGTCTATTACGCGGAACAGAAAGGTGGAGACGTTTCCGCACTTGTCGAAAAGCTGAACATAGCCGTTTCCCTTATTCAAAGGGCCCTGGCGGAAAATGCGACAGATCCGAATGCCGCCTCCGCGGATCTCTCTAACGCAACTACCATAGCCCAAATGGTTTCTATGAATTCTACTTCGGTCTCATCTGGCGGTTCCCTGGCACGCCAACTCCGTTTGTACGAATCTCTAGGCACCGTTGCTGCAACGCTTGGTATAGCTGCACTGGCCTATCTCATGGGAGACCGTGTCTACAGGCGGCTGTGGTTGCGAGTCTATAGAAACCATGTTGTGAAAAAGAGCGATGAATAGGCAGACCGCAACAATAATCCTAGCATCCATAACTATACTCGTCGTAGTAACCGCTCTGGCACCCCTAATACCGGTAAAACAGCAGAGGTATTCGGAACTAGGTATCCTAGGTCCCGACCAGACAACCAGAGGCTATCCGACAACTGTCGGGGTGAACCAGCCGTTTCTGCTCTACGGTTTTGTAGGAAACCATGAGGGCAGCATCGAAAACTACCAAATGCTCGTCAAACTTGGCATCCAGTCAACCTTGGTGAGCAATTCAACCTACGCTAATGCGCCAGTGCTCACAACTTTTTGGCACATTGTTAGGGACAATGAAACCTGGACATTCCCGATGACCCTTAGCGTGAACCAAGTGGGAAATAATACGAGGATCATATTCGAGTTATGGTCTTACAATGTTCCCGCTTCCAATTTCGAATACACCGGATTATGGAACCAGATTTGGCTAAACGTAACAGCCTAGGCATCGATAGGAATTCGTCGCCAGCGGAAAAGACTAGGGCACAGTTCAATAACGGTTTTAGAAGAAAAGAGACTCTAGCTAACGAGTCAAAGACCGGGAAGGAGATCGAAACTCTCGTATTGCAGAAATTGACGACGAAACCCATTCCCCTTGCAAGGTTAGTGAGAGAACTGTCCAATGACCTGGCCTACACGTCTGACAAAATCATTGCGAAAATAGCAAGCCTTCAAGCAGACCGGAAGATTCTGATCCGAGAACCGGTCCCGTACAAACGATTTCTAGACTATCTTCTTTCTCCGCTCTCCATTTGGTTCTGGGAACAGACATTCGCAACCCTAGCCTCCATCGGCTTTGTCTTTGCATCATCAGGTCTTGCGCTCTACCTCCGTTACATATTCGGGGCCCTGTTGGTCCTATTTCTCCCAGGGTACACACTCCTCGGCTTCATCTACTCCAAGAAAGAGGACATTGATTACTTAACTCGAACTTCAGTTTCCTTCGTCATGAGTCTGGCCATAACGACGTTAGTCGGGCTCGCGCTGAACTTCACTCCATTCGGCATCACGTTGCTCGCGGTGGTTTTATCGCTTAGCACCGTAACCATTGGGCTATTGTTTCTCACTGCTCATAGAAAGTATTCCTACTATCGTCTTGCGAACATCACGACTAGTGAATAGCAACTCCTCAGTGATTCCTAGGATGAAATCGCTTACGACCTAAAAGAAATCATTGCGTGATAGTTGTAGAATCGAAATATTTCGAACCCACTCGCCCGGCCGCTGAAGCCTTACCGCTGTAAACCGGATTCTGTCATGAATAGTAGTATATTGCGGCTTCTCTTGTCGAGAAAATTCTATCCGTGTTATTGTAGAGATGATTGTAAAACGCGTTGGGTGAGAACCCGCGATATGGGATGTAGGGTTCACCGAAGCCGAATGATGACACGTTCGAATTGACAGTTGAATAGAGGCCGGGGTAAACTACAACAAGGCAGCCTGGTGCGGGACGGACATTTCCAATCATTCCGGAAATATTCCACTCATCCACTGGAACGCTCATTGAAGTCATATAGATCTCGTTGGTCAATATACAATCTTGCCGGCCCGAAAAAGACAGATACGAAGCAACCCCTGGCCACGTAAGAGGCCTTCCGCTCATTGAGGAGGGGTTGGCTCCTTGGACATAGAGGCCGGTGGGAGCGAATGAGGACCCCCAAAACCCGACCCCTGCACTGAACATAAGCAAGATCATCATAGAGACGATTAGGACTTTGCTGAGCTTGGGCCACCGAGAGCCTACGACGATCAAGGGCGCAAGGGTAAGAAATCCGATCAGTGGGGCAAAAAGCAGGAGGGCACGGTCTCCAAAGTTCAACGCACCGGAGAATTCCGTAGCGACAATAATCACCGATAGAGTGAGAAGCATGATCTTCACGTGAGCCCTCCGGACCAGGGATGGGACGATAACTAACGCTGCAACTCCAGCCAGAAGAAGCCCAAGAAAGACACGGTCTCTGACATACAGGAGGTCAAGTAGCCATTTGGGAGTCAGCATACCGATATTACTCTGGTTGGACGAGAGTCGCGAAAGAGTTCCTAGTGAAAGTGAAGAAAGAATCTTTCCCGCCGAGACACTAACGTACTTGACTAGGTATACCGCGTAAAAGGCCGACCATGAGAGGAATGAGATGAGCGCGAAGACGAAAAGAGCATGCACCGGAGGTTGACGGCTAAATTTCGGCCATTGAATCGACCGCCCCAGAACAAACGGAAGCTTCGAAGAGAGAGTCGTAAAGAGACGTGGCGCCGTTGTCCAGAGCGCGAAAGGTAACAGCACCAGCACCCAGAAGAGGGATGTTATGCTATGGGTCACCGTAATCGCCATACTGAGGATGGTTAGCGGAGCCAACACCTTGAAGTCGTGATTGTCGTATACCCTCAGCAAGAGTAGGACGGAGACGAGGAGGAACAGCGTCGCTGGAAAGTCGTATTTGAAATACGATGGCATCTCAGTTGTCGGCAGCGCCGTAACAATCGCCAAGCTGAGAGCTACGGCGTTTGGAAGGTTCACGATCGTTCGGGCAAGAACTTTCCGAACCAGAGCGTACGATACCATGAACCAACCCACATCAAGGATCATGGTTATGGCCATTGCCGATCCAAGCAGCGGTAGGCCGGTGATTCTTGAGAGGCTGAGTGTCAGTATCTGGAATCCCGGCCATTGAGAATACGAGTTCGTGATAAGGGCCAAGTACTTTGTTTGGTCAAAGGGAGGGGTGTTGGGAAATAGTATCGAGATGTGAGAAGATTGGGCAAATACCCGTAGAACTCCGAACTGGCCGTAGGGATCGCCAAAGGGAAAAGCGAGAAAGAAAGTCGAGACGTAGAACATCAACCGGGTCACGAGAAAGAAGGAGAGGACGCCCGCCACCGCCAGGAATTCGCTTCCAAGAACAATCGAGGTTGCAACCGTCCCAACAAAGACGAGAAGCGCCAGATAATAGGCCAAAGTGGGCAGGTCATGAGTGTACGCTTGAAACAGCATGACAAAAGAGCAAGCACCAAATGAGATCAAATGCAGTGCGGCTAGAAAACCACGCAAGAGATCTATAACACCCGGAAGGCGATGGCGAGGAAGAGTGCACTGTAGTATAGAAGACCCAGCCCTACGAAATCGATTGATCTTCTCTTGGGCCTGAAAACGAACGAATCCGCGAAGTAGCATAATGTAAAGAGGTTCAGGTAAGTGGCGAGGTTTTGGACTCGTAACGTTGAGAGCAGAACCACTGAGGTTACGAGCAGGATTGCAAGCGATATCAGAAACGAGTTTTCTCGACGCAACCCTCTACCTCTCCCTTCGGCTCATGCAAGCAACCGAAAACGGGCAATAAGTCTGTTCCCCGTCTTCTTCTCGTCAAGCAGTGTTACAGGCTTATTGTGCAATGTAGCAATTATACAGGCCGCCAGGCTCGAAGGAAGGCTGCCGAGCGACTCCAGATATTTCTGTCCCTGAAGGTCCGTGTCTGCACTCTCCATCGCCACCACTACGACGCTCCCAGTCTCCTCGACCATTACTCGGGAGCAGACATCTGCCGATTCCACGAGAACATATCTCAGCCTCTCCTCGAGAGAAAGGGCTTCTTGGAACTCGGGTATTCTATTCAGTTCCGACCCCACTGGGTGGACGAGCAGTCCCTTCTCGTTATTACCAACATGACTCTTGGGAGCTTGCTTCATCTCGTCGATGCTAAGGGTCTCGGGCTGAGGAGTCAAGGGGACATAGGCGAAGATTGCATCGCCGTCAGCTGGCGGAAGGTACGTTGCCCTTCCAACGGTACCCTGTTCGAGCAACGCTTCCACACCTCGTGTAGCCCCTTGAAGCATCGCCCTCATACCCGGACCGCCCCTGACGTGGCGAGGGAGCGACAGTGCAGTAAGACCTAGAATGATGCATGAGATACCCAGCGCCGTGAGTGGGATGATTCCGGCTATGAAGTATGAATACAGACCTAACGCCGTGCCAAAGCTCGTTAGTATTAGCGCTGAGGTGGTGGTTCCCTTGGTCGAGACGAATTTTCGGAGCTGTATTTCGAGCCCGGATAGCCCGCGAAGAACTTCACCACCCACAAAAGTCATGCTTCTGCCAGTTACGAAAAGTCCGATCCGGAACGCCGTAACGACCAATAGGGTCCCGCTGATCACCGCAACCGCCAGAGGGGATAGGATATACAATCCCAGCGGAAAGTTATCTGAGAGCCAAGTGCGTAGGAAGGGGTTTGATTGTTCTTCGGTGAGTAGCCAGTACAGCAATCCGATGATCACTATGGTCTGAATATCGATCAGGGCTTCGCCTAGTCGAGCATTGGCCACGGGTTTTCCAGGTTCACGACTGCGCAATCGAGTTAATACCTTGTCGTCCGAGACCCTGATTTTCACGAACCCACTAGGTAAGTATACCTACCGCAATTCTGCACCGTTCATGTTGGCTAAATCTCCGGAGATGGGTTTCACCAATGATTTCCTTCATGTCCTATTTATCCCACTTCGGGGTCGGCCCTCCTTGAGACGAGGGGAGGATATCGCCGGATCGCTTTGTCATTACAACGATTGAAACCGAGAGTTTTGTCAGGACATGGGTTAAAACTCTCAATGCTCGAAGCCTGATTCCAAGTCTAGGATCAGCAACCTTCCCATGTACTCTGGTTGTAAGACACATAGAGTGGATGGAGAGGGAACAGCGGCGTTGAATATTGAACGTGATCGCCAAGGAAATGAGATGAGAGTGAGCCTCCGGACCTTTTTCACGTGTTCCATCCTGTTGGGAATGGTTACCCTGGCACAGACAACTATTTCTCCAATCAACAGCCAAGGTTCCATGGGCTTCCAGGCCTTCGCATCACCCAGCCCTTCTTACTCCAACCACATCGTTTTCATAATATTAGAGAATCATCCTCTATCATCTGTAACTTGCAGCGGCTGCGCTCCCTATATGATGTCCCTGGGCAATTTGTACGCCAATAGTACCAATTATGTGGGCCCGGTCTCCTCTACGTGGAATCCAAGCTTACCCAATTATCTCGGCTTAGTCTCGGCGCAGACCTGGGGATGTACATCTGACCCACCCCCAAACTCCGGTGGTTGTGTTACCGCTCCTTGGACCTGTTCAAGCCCTTGTAATGTAATTGACAGATTTTCCAAAGCCGGAGTATCTTGGAAAGGCTACATGGAAGGAATGCCCGCCGCTGACATCTGCAACGGTAATGGCGGTTCTGATGGCGGAACAGACTATGTCGCGCATCATAATCCGTTTGTCTACTTCGGTAACATCGTGAACAACTCAACAAGATGTTCGTTAGTAGTCCCCTCAGGACTCAGCGGAGGCGCAACCTCGTGCGGAACATCTGTAACGACCTCTGTCATCAGCAGCTTGGTGAGTGACCTTAATGGTACTGCTCCTCACTTCTCATGGGTAACCCCCAACGTAATCGATGATAGCCACGACTGTAACATGCAACAGGCGGACAGCTGGCTATCAGTTGTTGTCCCGGCGATACTTACTACGAAAACATTTGAGACCGACCTGTCTGCAACCGTTATGATTACATTGGACGAGCCCACTACGGGCACATATGGAACAACTCCAGTCTACTTCGTAGTCGCCGGTCCCGGAGCAAAACTCCACTACTCTTCGTCGACCAAGTTTACCCATCTGAACTGGCTTGCCACGATCGAATCCAACTGGTCGCTAAGTTGCCTAGTCTCAGGAAACGACTGCGGTTCAACCACAATGTCAGAATTCTTAACAGCTATCGTCACTCCACCATCCGCTCCAAGCGGGTTCTGCCTCCAGTGCCTGCTCAGCAACCTCTCCTCATCCTCGCCGCTCCTCATAGGACTCGCCGTCGGACTAACCTTGACTGTCACCGCGGTAATACTGGTCAGGAGACACTATCGCTAGGCCAGTGCCGGGGCTGGCAAAAAGTAAGCCGAGTCCCACAAAAAAAACCTATCCGGCAGAGAAGTTCCGCGGCTATGCTGGAGCAAAAATGCTTAGACGCATCAACTGTTCAGTTTTTCGCGATTAGGGGCCATCTTCTCCAGCGTCTAAACGAGATTACCGTTATCCCTGCCAAGATAGGGACCATAGAAAGCCAAACCAAGATGAGATTGTCCTCTACAAAGAAGGTGATTGATTGCAAGACTCCGGGTTTGACTATGCTGAAAGAGTCGGAGAAGCTGCCTGAGAAATCCGTCTGAGCCCTGATCTCGCTAGCTGTAACGGAGATCTGAACAAATCCATGTCCCATCCCACTAGTGTTGTTACTCGCGAGGCTTGCAAAATAGGCGGCGTTAGGGTCGGTAAAATTAATGGGATAAAATACCTGTCCAAATGTTCCCGCTATTACGAATACTGTTCCTCGGCCTTTCGAATAGATTCCTGACGAGCCGTCATTCGCCACACAAGAACTTGAGAACTTTTCAACGAGGGCACATGTCAGTTGCTTGCTGCGTTGATAGTTATGGTCGTGAGCCTGTAATACCAAATCAACCTTTTTCTGAAACAAAAGGTTCATCAGGTCTCGCCCCACTATGCATGAAGGGTATAGTCCCGCCGAAATGCAGGGCTTGTGCATCGCCACTATGACCCAGGTGATCCCAGAGGCCCTTGCCCCGTCTATCGCGCTTGCCAGCCATAAGTAGTGTGAAGACCCCTTGCTGTACGAATAGAATCCGCCGTTGGTGAAGTTGAGATCTGGTGATACCATTATGATTCGTGCCAGAGGACTGGATTGAGGATACTCGAAGTAGTATTCTTTTCCGTATATGCCCGTAGACCCCAATTTGTCGGGGAGGCAGTTCGCATAGCTGTCGATTAGACCACCGTTACTAGGTGGTGATTCCAGCCCGTCGTCATGGAACCCTGACACGAGTTCGAATGGAAAGTTTGGACCCACGTACGACTTTACTATGTTGCACCAATCGCTCTCCTCGCCGACAGTCGTGTAGCTTAGGTCCCCGAGGGCCAGATAGAAATTTACTCCGGAGTCAGCGAGGCGCTTAAGGCTAGAGTTTGTGGTTAGACTCTGATTATGATCCCCCGCGGCCGCAAATTGGAAGGTTGGGCCGGCTGCCAACACCACATTGTTACGTACTGGAATCCAGAAGAATGAGAAAAGGAGAATCGCCAGTAATAAGGAAGATTTCCCTCTCATCGAGACCGCCACATGGCAGCGAGGCCGAAAAACACTTCTTTGGCAACGACTACCAAACAAGGTCGCTGTTCGAAGTGGATATTCTCACCCTGCTAAAGTAGCACCTCGATCGGTGAAGCGTATAAACGCTTCTCAATAAATTTCAATCTAATGGAATACCATTAGGAAATAGTTGACGTGAAATGCATGTCGAATCGAGGACACGGACGGATATTCACGTCAGTAGATTTGTGAGCTCGGGTGTTCTAGACCTCCCATTGGAATAGCCGGTCAGAATGCCAACTGGCTCAACGCACCAGGAGGGACTCGTATGCCTCGAGCAGACTTCGACGAACCGCGGGATAGCTGAACTGTCCAACGATCTTCTCCCGTGCACCGATTCCAACTTCCTTCCTGTCCGGAGCGGTCAGTGCGTATACGACACCGCTGCAAATGTCGTTTGATGAGGCGGACTCGATTAGGAAACCAGTATTTCCATCGCTCACAACTTCGGGGACGCTTAGTACTCGCGTCGAGATAACGACTCTCCCGCACGCCATCGACTCCAGGATTCCAAAGGGCGGATCGGCAAGCTGCTCTGGTTCGGGACCTACGTATGGGAAAATTATCGCGTCAGCCGCATTGTACGCCCGGACCCTGTCGATCTCCGAAAGATCCTTCCTTTCCAACGCCATGTTTCGGTCCACGCTGAGGCGCTTCGCAAGAGCCAACACATTTTCGCACAGACTTACAGAACTTCTAGCGCTGGTGAGGACGTTCAGTCCGATATCAAATCCCTTACCAAGCAAGAGCCTAAGCGCTCCTAGAACGTTCTCGGCTGGAAACCGAGAGGGCCAGAGCGGGCCCATGTAGAGAAGGCTGTATTCATGCGAACCACCATTTGCCGAATGGTCATTTTCCACGTCATATGGTCGATAGAGTTCGCAGTCAATGGGAGGCCTTACGAGCAATTTTCGTATTCCCGAGCCAAGATCTCTATCCCATCGGCCTATCCATGGAGTGGTAAATGCGTACGCGCCTACGAAGAGCTTGTTGACCAGCCACCTTAGTGGACGGACCATTCCATCCTTCCTATCGTAGGGGGTGAAGATGTGTCGTACGATTGCACCGCTGGTTCCGAGCAATTTGCAGACTGGTGAGAAGACTAACGCGTTAGTTCCTACGACGTGGATGATGTCAGCGGAGCATTGAGTAGCGAGCAGTCCAAGCTTCGCCGCGTCCAAAGCCCGCCTTCCAGAAGGCTTCGTCGTGACCGTACTCCAACCTGTCTTGAAATGCCGGACATCTTCCTCGGAGGTGGTAACCAGCGTACAAGTCACCTCTGGCGAGAGACACTCTATCATCCGCTTTGTCAATGCAGAGCTCGCATGATTCCAAGGTGGATGCGCATCGTCCCCGACGAAACATACTTCCAAACTTCATCGCTCACCGAGATGTTACCATCGAGGATACGAGATTCCAGACATCCTGATGAATTGTCTCCGCCGGCCTTCTGCCATCCATTACTTTCACGCCAGATTGCTCGCACATGCTGAGGTAGAGGTGGATCCTCTGCACGTTATGGGAAACGCTCGGCAGGTCAGGCTTTCGCCCGTAAGCCGATCCCGCATCGACGTCTATCAGAAAAGCCTCCTCGGGCCTTGGTAGAAGCTTGAGCAGCTTGAAACCGAGCCTCATTTTCGTCGGCGGATCATGAAGATCGGACATACCATCAACCAACAAGTCAAGCGAATATCGGTCACAAACGACAGTTCGTCCTAGCGCCATGGGAAAGAATACCTTCAGGATCGTTTTCAGGAGATTTTCTAACTGCGTCGCAAAGCACCAGAGAGACGCGAGTGCCTCGTTCTTGGGGTTGTGGAACTCTACAATAGAAAGGAAATCCGCTTTGTGAACTCGCACCTGGCCGGTTCGACGAAGAACTTGCAAGAGGGGAAGCGAGAGGAGCGGCCGCCACCTTGACCAAATCTTCACAGTTTCAACCCCATTCTCCCTGAGCCGATTCTCCAGCAACTTGACCTGTGTCGTCTTCCCACTACCGTCTATGCCCGAGAAAGATATGAGGCGGCCTCGTCTACGCATCGAACCAAACCAGAGAGAACAAGCTATCGTGATCCGGTCTTAGAAAATACTGAGTCAAGGATCTGTCCGTCAAAATCCTCCTCAACCCGCAAGCCTAGGAGATTGAGCAGGGTTGGTGCCAAGTCGAGAATCCCCGCATCTTGAGTAATCCCTGGTCTAACTTGTGGGCCGGTCAGAGCCCAAAACCCGTCCCTCACGTGCGTGGCCGCGAAATGCGAGCTCGAGCTCCATATCTTCCGCGACCCCAGTCGCGGGTTGACCTGAACCTTCTTGTCCTCCTCGAAAAGTTCCACACAAAGATCTGGTGCCTCGCTTTTATACGGCCCCCGGAAAACTTTCTCGCCGAGATGGAAGACGGGCTGAACTTTCTCTCCTGAAACGGGATCGGTCAGGTCGCTCAAGAGGTCGCAGATCTTGCGAACGATTTCCGACCGAGCAGTGGTTGTTGACAATTCCTTAGGCCTTTCAGGTTGGGAGTTCACATAGATCGCCGCTCCATGTCCGCCAGTTGAGAAAGCTAGGGTCCGCGTCCAATCAATGCTCTGGACCAGATCCCGTAGGACTCTTTCCATCTCAGCGGACACTGTTAGCTTGCTTGCTATGAAACTCGGAGAGAGACTGTAGATGGTTCTAATGATCCGTGGGGGCACATGTCTTATGGCGAACTCTCGGATCTTCCGAGAGGATCCTTTTTCCCCAGCTCGCTCGCCTCCATTGACGTTGCAAGCTAGTAGGCCTTGGGACCTCAGGAACTCGTTGATGTAGAGAGAACCAGCGACCGGAACGGAGCCGTGGTCCGACATGATCAGGACGTATGTATCTTCTTTTGCACTCTGGGTCAGTTTCCCAATCGCCTCATCCATCTTCACGTACCAGTCCTGTACGACGCTGGCGTACTGCGACGCTGGATCTTCCATGAAATGCCAAAAGTCGTGTTGGACCATGTCCAGGCCTTGGAGAGTCATGACGAACAGGTCGGGCCGGAACCATTCGAGGAGCAGTCTAGCGGATTCGACACTTTTTGAGTGAAGCCGCTCGACCTCTGACAGGTAGGCTCTCTCTCCACCTTTCATCTCTGACGGCTTTGCCAGTGGCACGTCAGCCTCGTAGCCTCCCACTGCGGAATCGAGCTTCTTCATCAGATCGGCTGGGTATGTCCAGGCCTTCCCGGGTTGAATGGGGAAGCCGGATACCATGAACCCGTTTACCGGGTAAGGGGGATAGGTTCCCGGAACGTTGAAGACTCCTACCCTAAACCCAGCCTTAGAACAAATGTCCCATATGCATCCCATTTCAGGAATTGTCCTGCCGTGTTTGATCTGAAGGTCCCTGCCGATGTAGATGAAACCTAGGTTCCCTATCTTCGCCGGATTCTTCCCCGTGGCAAAGCATTGCCAGGCCGGCACACTTGACGGTGGTACAATTGATTCGAGGACCCCGTGCACGCCTCGCTGGGTGAGACGTTTGAGATTGGGAAGTTTGTCAATCCACTTCTCAATTAGGTGAGGAGAAGCCGCGTCCAGGCCTATTACCAGAGCCTTCAATATCAAGCACCAAGGCCCGGTCTTCTCTCTTGGTCGCCCTGAGGGAATGCGGCTTTAATGTCGTGAAGGATGCTGTTCCAGACTGTCTCGGGAGGATCGTCAGTGCTGACCCTTCTTAGCCCAAAGGCGCCCACAAGCTTGCTGTACTGCGCCTTCTCGTTGATGATGTACTCGAAAGTGTGCTCCGGCCGATCGGTGAGAATTCTCTTAACGTCAGCATCGAAGACAAAGGAAACGTCAGGGCGGGGAACCATGCGTAAGAGCAGCTTTTCCAACGGCACCTTCATCCCGTTGCCCCAAGAGCCGGCCATAAGATCGTACAGGTACCGGTCCGCCACAGTACTGTATCCGAGGAGCTTACGAATCCTGATTCCGCCCGCCAGGAATGGCAGATAGATGAATAGATAGTAAGCTGATGAAAGGACGCGTACGGGCGCTATCCTCTCGAAGTCGGTGGTACTCTCGAACCTAAGAATCCTCGCTGCTCTTCTCAGTATGAAACCAAGCGGGTCCAAGAGATCTTGATGCCTGAGATAGGAGAACCTTAGACCTTGCTTGTTCAGGAGATAGTAGCATTTACCGGCATTCGTGGACTTTCCGGTTCCATGGGTCCCACTCAGTGTCACGAGCACCGTTCGCATTCACCAGACCTTCTTGAGAAGCCGGTCCGCCGATAGCGCGTTGACAAAGTTCAGAAGCAATAGGGGAGGAGCGAGCCAACATCTGACAGCACTTCCGAGACGGCCCCTCGCAGTATCCCGTGCCGCCTTGAGGAGGAAGACCATTACTTGCGCAGGAAGAGGGATGCGGTAGGGAAGAACGAGCCTATCCTTTCCAAGAAAGCCCAGCCTGTCGGCGCCGAAATTCCTTACTGCTTCTTCTCTCAAACGCGTAACGTGGGGAAAATCGACCTCGCACGCTTCTAAGAATCGCTCCACGATTGAGAGATAGAAGAGGAACGCGTCCTGGGTCCCAGTCCTCTCAATTCCGTCTATTATCTCGTGACTGGGACAACTACGAGTCATATTGGCAAAATCGATGATGTCAGAGAGCTTCAGAGCGTTGTGACGAAACATTGCATGGATAACTCTTATCAGAACGCCGTCCACGTCAGATGTGAGCCAAACTTCGCGGCCGTTTACATTTTCTTTCTTGCGGTGTTTCAGAACGTCTTCCGGTGCCAGGTATTCTTCTCCGAGCTGGCTGATAGTAGGGTAGATTTCGAAGTCGTGCACAAATTTCGGCAGGTAGCAGCTGAATTTGCCGACAAGTTTGTCGCAATGTGTCAGATCCTGCGGGCGAACCCTGTATTCGGTCACAAGTAGATCCTTGGCTCTGCGGAACTCAGGAGGAGAGGGAACCAGAAAATCTAGGTCATGGCCTATGTCGGGCAGGGAGTCGAAGGATTTTATCAGCACGAAGGGGATTCCTCGCTCCTCGAAGGCCCGGCTCATTTGGTCGTATAGTTCCCATGCCTCTGTTGCTCCGTCCTTCGCGGCCCGTGCGACCGGGGCAGGAACCCTCAGCCGGGAAGCTGTCCTGAGCAGTACCTTGTTGAGCTTAGCGAGCTCCACGAATTTCTCAGAGTCGATCGGCAGGGACTCCTTTCGAAGGAGGACTCGAGCCAGGATCAATGAGTCAGCCTCTTTTCTGGCTGTTTTCACTATTCCCATCGATTCGAGAAAATTCATCCGCAAATGATTCACCTCTCTCAAAGAAGGGACTGGTACGTTTCGAAGGTCTTCGCTGCCACGTCATCCCATGACAGAATCATGTCAGAGCTTCTTTTCCTAGCCGAGTATGATTTCGGATCCTCCAGAACCAGGGACATTGCATTGACCAATTTCTCCATCTCGACCGGAGGCTCAACAGCCGTAGCCAATCCGGCCGTTACAAACTCGGATAAGGCGGAGGAGTTCGCCACTATGGCAGGGGTGCCAACAGCCACGGCCTCAGCGACCACTATCCCATAAGCCTCAAGATAGGATGGTAGAACAAACACGGTGCTCGACTGGTAGAGTTCGTATAGCTCCGGTTTCGTCAACCCCTCCAGCCATTCCACGCTCGAACCTAGCTTGAGATGCTCCGCTTGGGACAAGAGTTCTTCCTTGACCGGTCCTCTCCCCACGACAGTGAGCTTGAGAGAAGGGTGCTTTTCCTTCAAGACGGCGAACGCCGTCAAGATCTTGTCCACATTCTTGTACTTCTCCAACCGGCCAACGAAAAGGATTCTGGGAGACGCAGGCGGATACCATGAATACCGAGAGAGAAGTCTAGAGTCCACACCGTTAGGTATCACGGTAATCTTGCGCGCCGCACTGGGAAAGGCCTCGCCCATTATTCCCGCTTCGAACTCCGACACGCAGATCAGACAATCCACCCGGTCCATGACCATGCCCAACACCGGCCGAGATGCTTCGAAGAATAGCTCTCCAAGGCTAGAACTGAATTTTCCATGAAAATGAGGAGTGAAGACAATCGAGCTACCACTCTTGCTTTCAAGGATTGCCGCTAGTGGACCTGGAACATCGTGTATGCTATGCAAGTGGAGAATACGCGAACGACAAGATCGAAGGATCTTGACAAAACTCGCCGACATTGGAAAATGATAGTTTCCCCCCGGTGCGAAGGATCTCACTCTGAATATCGTCGAACCATTCCCTAGGCTCTGGGTCGAGGGAAGGCCCCCTGAGGGGTCTGTGGTCACAACAGAAACCCTGCGAAACCGGCCAGATGCCCTTGTGGTGAGCTCTGAGACATGAGTCTCCACCCCTCCAATATACGGAGGATATCGGGGACTCACATACGTTATGCTCTCCATGACGCCCTCTGGACCCTAAACCATAATGGAGGAGTTGAGGCAGTAATAAACTCTGAAACGAAATGCGAATGGAAACAAAAATCTAACCGAATACCAATGTATAGTCCTATATCCAAAGGTGCATTTGGTAATATGCCTGAATTTGAAATCACTTGCCGATACGGGGCGCGGGCCCAACCTCAAAACTGAGTCGTTCATTGACCCAGCCGGTTTTCTTCGATCTTTTCCCATGTCAGCTGTTTGTTCCCCCGCGCCTCCTGATACAGGGCGGCCAGCATGATCACGTTGTTAGTTAGGTACGTCGCTCCCATCCGCCTGAGACTAGGAACCAAGATTATCACAGCTAGCCCAGCTAATGCCATGTAGAGAACCAGTGGAAAGATCGCGACTACCCAGATCGTCAACGCCGCAAATGGGACAAAGAGAACCGGGTTGACAGCGTACAGGAAAAACTCCATCGGAAAGATGATTCCCGCGGGAGTCGACCTTCCGGTGAACAGGCGTCGATGACCAAGAAATGCCTGGATCACGTGCTGGCCTCGCCGTATCTTCTGCCTGAACCGAGCGCCCCAAACGCTGGGGGTAGGCTCGAAGAAAACCACGTCCTCAGCGCTGATCGCGCGAAGCCCTTTCTCCACCATTGCCAAGGCAGCATCCGTGTCATCCCCTCCGATCCGAGTGTTAAAACTCGGCATATCCGCCCGACGAAAGAGCTGAATCTCCCCCTCAGCGACGGGAGTGCTGTGAACTTTGGACTCGCCAATTCTCACCGCGCGATAGATCGACCTGTAGGAATTCTCCATGCTGACCGGCAGACTAGACCCCAGCGCTTGGCTAGCGTGAACTCCCGAGACAGAGCCGACTGAAGGATCCGAGAGATACTTTACGGCGTTTCGCAGAGTCTCCTGGTTCCACAAGCACTCAGCGTCACTGATACAGACGAGCTCTCCTGAAGCGCGCTTCAAACCTGTGTTGAGACCCGACGCCTTACCTTTCCGCTCTGTTTCCTCCAACACAACTCCGTTGAAGCCCATTTCCTCGAAGGCCTTCCGGGCTTGCTGAGCGGTCCCGTCAGACGAAGCGCTGTCAACCACGATAAGCTCGACCTTTTCCCTTGGATAATCGATCTCGGCGAGGTTGCGGAGCTTCTTCTCAACCACAGGACTCTCGTTGTATGTTGGGACGATGATGCTGACAGTTGGCTCCCATTCCTTGGAGAGGTTAAGGCCATAACCTCTCGAAGAGGCCAATCTCCCCATTACGCCGAAGTATGCGAGAGGAATCCCGATATGGACGAGGCCTATGAGAATCCAGGCAATGAGGACGGAGTCGATCAGGAAGACTATTCCCCCCTGAAAGTGTGCTCACGGAGCGGGACTATTTCTGGGCTGTCGAGGCGGGAAACCTTGAATCCATCACTACCGTACCCAGTCACTATCTCAAGTTCAAGATCGCCAGGCCGGTCCCTATCCCCATACTGGATGGACACGTTCCCGTTGCGCGTCTCGATGCGGGAGTTGGCCCGATGAATCCACCACTGCGCCAATTCCCCTAGCGTTAGAACCTCGCACTCGGGATCAGACCTGAACCTGTCGAGAAGGCGATAGTACTCCTCCGCATTCTCGGGCCGGCCAAACTCGTAATCCGGGTGAACTAGTAATACACACGCGCCACCGACACCGTGGATCCATCGCGAAATCCGAAAGAGCTCCTCAACAGCCTCCGAAGTGGCGAGACCGCTCACCCTGATGAGCTGGTGGTCCTGAGGTAGAGAAACAGGGATCTCTAACATCCCCGAGATGAAGAATGGGAAGACAGTTCCGACCCCATGTGGCCTGAGGGATGTGGGCGAGAGAGGTTCCCAGCTTGGAACGGATGAATCGTACATGTACCCTGCCTTTCCCAGCGCGCCTAGTAGTTCTCGTCCATGCTGGAGTAGAGGGGACCTGAACCCTCGAACCTCCTTTTTGCAGAGGGATTCAAGTCGGGATTTGCACCTGCCGACCCTTTCCACCTTGTTCTCAAAGCTCTCGAAAATCAGCCGGCCATCATGTTTCGTATCGTGCCCCCCAACTTCCCCCGTACTTGCAAGGCAGATCAGTAGTTGGGATGAGAGGGGATATCGTTCGCTGGGAATGTTCCAGGTCGAACGGACCCCGAGCTTAGACTCTATGTCCGCGCATCTTCCCGCGCCCTCATCAAGGCCCAGTCTCGTCTCCACATCGTGGGTGATCGCCAGAGCGTGGGATTTTCCCTTCCGCCAGAAGGCTATCCGCGGTATTGCAAGTCCTGCCGCGACAACTAGGCTTGCCAGAAAGACAGCCCGAAGGCATTCAACAGGGGAAAGCTTGTCCTCCGTGAATTCCGTGACAGCATCGGGGGTTCTGAATGCTCGATTCCTGATGAAAGACGGTATCGCTCGATACGAGAATGGAAACTTTGTCACAAGTCGGAATTTTCTGCTCGGAGCTTCCTCTAATCCCCCGGTTACCAGTCTCTCGTACTCGGAGACCAGATCCACCGATGATATGTGAATGCGTGTATCGCGGATCTTGGACAACACTGCTGTTTTGCCATCGCTGATCACTGGCTCGATGCCGGCTCCTGAGAACTCGTTCACTCTGGTTCTTATTGCAACGGAGACGTCGGGACTAACTGGAAGTCGAAGCAGGGTGTCCCTAGTATGGAACGTAAGGCCGTATTCTTTCGCAATATCTTTGGAGTCTTCCGGTCCCGATGGGAAAATGATGACACTTGCACTGTTCCTTACTTCGGTCCGCGGTATCATCCCAGACGAGACGAGAATCTGGTTCTCTTCACGGAGAGGATCGACAACGTACGGTATTTTCCAGAATTCAGCATATTCTCGCAAGACTCGAACGTCTCTGTCCTGGTTGCCTCTCAGGACTATGCCTTGAGCGATAGCCGGTTCCAAGGCTATTTTTTGACCCCGAGTTTCAACATGAATACGGGCCCAACTATCTGCCACCAGTCTTTGAGGGGAGAAATGTGTGAGTATTTTCCCTTCCTGATTTCCGTATAGTCTTTTGAGACCGGCCGTTCTGCAAACTTGTAGCCTAGTGTGAGAGCCTTGTAGTGCAGATAATACTCCAGCTCGTAGTTGTCAAGCCAGCTCTGCCATACGTTGATCCGGGGGTCTTTTAGAATCGAGGATCTATAGGCTCTGAATCCGTTCGTAACCTCCGTACAGTGGACACCGGTCATCGAAGTCCAGATGACCGGAAACAGGCGGGTGAAGATGCTTCTGAGGAACGGATTCTTTTTCCGTCGTCCTCCGGGGAGGAACCGAGATCCTTGGACGTAGTCCGTCCCCTCTTTCAGTATCGGTGCGGTCAGCCTAGGAATTTCCCTAGGATCATCTTTCCCATTCCCAGCCATCACCACAATCAGGTCAAACTTGTTATCGAGGGCGTAACTGTATCCCTGCCTGATAGCGTAACCGATTCCCTTCCTCTCAGGATTATGGATCAAGTATACTGGAACATCGATGCTTCGGCGCGCTTCTTCGATCCGCTTCAGCGTCCTGGGCGATGGGCTGTCAGCGACTAGACAAATCTCGTCAACGACGCCCGGCCCGAATCTCTCTAGGACCGTTCCCACTGACGGGGCTTCGCTGTAGATTGGAATTATCGCAAGAGTTTTCGAAAGCGAGTCCCTTACCTGTGCGGTTCTCTCTGGCCGACGACCCGGGCTGGATTACCGACTGCAACTGCGTTGCTGGGGATGTCTTTTGTAACCACGGAGCCGGACCCGATGAGGGCGTTCTCGCCGATGGTTACTCCTGGGTTTATGGTGGACCCAGCTCCTATGGACACGAATCTTTTGATCCGGGTCTTGAGCAGAGACCAGTCACCGCTGCTCCTGGGATATTTGTCATTGGTAAAAGTGACGTTGGGCCCGATGAAGACACTGTCCTCTATCGTTACTCCGGTCGGGATGAAAACAAACGGTCTGACCTTACAATTATCCCCTATAGTGACGCCTTCTTCGATGTAAACGTAAGCGTCTATTTTCGTGTTCTTGCCAATCGTGCAGCCGTAAAGGTTTACCTGGTCGTAGACTCGGGAGTCTTTCCCGATCCTAGATTTCTTGATAACGGAATATTTCGAGCTGCTCCTCACTTTGCAGGGATCTCCTCGGCAGTAGGCATCTGAATCTGCATCGTGCGCTCCTGACGGATAGATTCACGTGCAGATTCCAGGACGCTGACTACCCGGGCCCCTAGGACCCCGTCTGACTGGTTGGAAAAGGGTTTGGAGTCTTGATGGCTGGTTATACAATTCAGGAAGTGTTCGACCTCTTCCCTCAAGGTGTTGCTAGGCGTGATCGATATCTGCTGGGTACCCTCTGCAGTCCGGAGAACGCCTTTCTGGTCAGAGCAATCCAAGTACGCTTCCGCCTTACTCCCGACCACAGTTACCTCTCTCCGCTTCTCTCTACTCAACCAGCTAACCTCGACTTGCGCGGTAAGCTCTCCTGAGTGCTCTGCTGTTATGAAAGCCATTTCCTCGTTCTCCTTTGTCCTGTATCCTTTACCCCTGCAAGTAACCTTGTTAGGCCACATGTCCAAAAGGTAATTGCAAATATCGAACGGATGCGGCGCAAGGTCCGTGATGACTTCCCGGAATCCTTGGGGAGGCAGGAAACCTGTCCAGACGAATCTGAGGTAGTAGAGATCGCCGAGGACGCCGCTGGAGAGGGCTCTTCTTAGCTCCCTGACACCATTGTTGAACCTGTGAATATGGCCCGTGCAGAGGACGAGATTATTGTCCTTCGCCAGCTGCACTAGCTGATACGCCTCTTTCGATCTTAGAGTAAGCGGCTTTTCAACTAGAACATTCTTTCCGGCTTTGAGGAAGTCAGAGGCGACTTCGAAGTGGGTCGCGTTCGGGGAGCAGATGTGTACCCCTGACAGTTTCGGGTCTGTGAGAAGCTCATGATAGTCTAGCCTGTAGTCTAGGGGGCCAAACTCATTCTGGCAGTGGGACAGCATGGTAGGGGAGTTGTCAACCACTGCGTGAACTTGGACGCGTCCTGTAGTCCTGCCAACGTCCAGAGTCTCACGGATGACCTTCTTTCCCCAATACCCCGCCCCGATGACGGCGATTCTGAGAGGTTCCACGCTCCAAGCCTTCCTAGTGGTTTCAGGAGTCCTGATGAACAGCCTCTCGAACTGTTCGAGAGACTAGACTGACCTCTTGTTCTGAGAGCATCGGGTGCATGGGTAGGCTGAGAACTTCTTTCGCAAGCTTCTCTGATACGGGGAAGGATCCTTCTGAGAATCCATACTGGCGCCGGTAGTAGTCTTGGAGATGAATTGGAATGGGATAGTGGATGGCAGACTCTATTCCCTTCTCCTCGAGCCGCTTCGCGATTCGATCGCGGTGCTCGCTTCTGATCACGAACAAGTGGTACACGGGGACCTCTTTCGAATTCTCTTCGGGCGGGAGCGTGATTCCTTCTACGCCTTCGAGATCCCGCCGGTAGAGGCTGGCAATTCCCCTTCTAAGACTGTTCCACTTGTCGAGCCTTCGAAGCTGGACCCTGCCGATCGCGGCGTTAACAGTATTCAGCCTCGATGTATATCCGACACGGGACATTTCGTATTTGGACGCCCTCCCGCAATCTCTGAAGGATCGAGCAGCATCGGCAAGATTCTTGTCGTTGGTCGTTATCATGCCACCGTCACCGCCGACGGTCATGTTCTTGCTAGAGTAGAAAGAAAAACATCCCGCTAGACCAAGCGATCCAACTTTCTTTCCATCATACTCTGCACCATGGGCCTGGCAACAATCTTCAACGATACTGATACCTCGGTCTTCCGCCATTGCTAGGAATTCGTCCACTCGTGCTGGCTGGCCGTAGAGATGCACCGGCTCAACTGCTCGGGTCTTCGAGGTGATTTTCTTAGACGCGTTTTCAGGATCCAAGTTGAATCCGGAATCCTCAACGTCCGCAAACCTCGGCTGCGCAGCTGCGTGAATGATTGCGTTAGAGGTTGCAAAAAACGAAAAGGGAGTTGTCAAGATCTCATCGTCACCGTGGATCCCTATCGACTGGAAGGCAATTTGTAGCGCAGCAGTCCCTGAAGCTGTCGAAACCGCGTAACGCGTGCCGCAGTACCGTGCAAACTCTTCCTCGAACTTGTAGACACTCTCGCCCATAACGAGCCTCTCGTTTCGTAGCGCGGAAATACCGGCCTCAATCATCTCCTCATCGACAACAGGCCTCATCAACCCGATATTGAACTCATGCCGTGCTTGCACGATCGCCTGAGCCTGGTTTGCAGGATAAGTTCTCAAGATGGCTTCTCCGCTCGTACCTAACTCCGCCTTGCGGAGGGCTTGCAGACTCGCGAGTTTTAACCCTTCCTAAAAGGAACCACCGATATCAACCGTTGTAATGACAAATAAATCTTGAGATATCTTCCGCCCTCATAGTAGTTAGAGACCTAAGATTGAATAAATACTTCAACGCGCAACAGAACCACCAGAAGAAATGAGGCAGATTCGTCCTGCAGAGGTCTACCTACCCCCAGTCATCCGCAAGAGTTCACCGAGCCACCTGGACTATCATCATGAATCTGGTGGCCAACCGCTAGTTGCGAGTAGCCATCAACGGTTTTGGCCGGATCGGAAGGTGCTTCTACCGGGCGCTCTTGGAGAATCAAAACTCTGACATGGAAGTCGCGGTGATAAACTCAACCTCTCCGCCACGAACACTCGCTCATCTCCTGAAGTACGACTCAACCTACGGAACGCTGCCACTTGATGTTGGCTGTGACTTGGATACCATTATGTGCGCAGGGAAAAAGACACCGTGTCTCAGCGAAACGATACAATCAAAGATCGACTGGGAAAAATTCGAAGTCGACATAGTGCTTGAAAGCACCGGACAGCCACTTCAGCGCGAAGTGCTCAAGACATACCTCTCCAACGGAGCCCATACAGTGTTAGTCAGCGCTCCTTCAGAAGAGGCCGACGTGACTCTCATACCTGGCTGTAACTTGGAAACGTATGACCCGAATCACCACAGGATCATTTCCATGGGCTCATGCACCACAAACTGTCTAGCGACTACTCTAAAGGTCATGGACGATAATTTCAGGGTCAAACACGGATTTGCCACGACAATCCATTCCTACACTAACGATCAAAGATTGCTCGACGGGTCTCATGAGGATCTTCGAAGAGCCCGAGCAGCAGGCCAATCCCTCATACCCACTCGCACTGGAGCCAGCCAGACAATAGGCAAGATTCTCCCTCGACTTAAAGGAAAAATTACCTGCTCGGCAATAAGAGCGCCCACCTCAACGGTGTCGCTTCTAGACCTCGTCGTCGAATGCGATGGCGAGGTGAGCAGGAACGAGGTTAACAACGCGTACGAGCAGGCGGCGGCCGAAAACTTGAGGGGAATTCTCACAGTCTCTCACGAGCCGTTAGTGTCCGTTGATTACAAGAAGGATCCTCATTCCGCGGTTGTAGATGGGCTCTCAACCGAAACTATTGGTGGGATGGTTCGCATCTTAGCCTGGTATGACAACGAATGGGCATACGCGATGCGCTTGGTCGACACGTTACAACGAATCGACGGATCGAACGTCGCCCCGCAAATTCCCTCCAGAAACGCCTGACACACTGCTTGGACATATTTCCGTCTCCCTAGTTTTGCCAATTTGTATTAACCGCTGAGACCAATCCAGTTATCGAAGCTTCTCACAATAAGCCAAGATCGTCCTTCCCTTTGTTTCGCAAAAAAGTACGCGACTCTTAAATCGGCAACGACCTTCTCGATTTCGGGATAGAGTGTCACTCCGTCCATAAGTTGCTCTGATTTGAAAGCTAGCTTTGAATCACGCCCACTGGTGAGGAAGATTTGTTTTTGAGCCGATGGGAGTGCTTGGCCGGGCACATCTTTGAGGGCAACTTCTTCTCACCACCTACCGCACAAACCGGAAGCCTTCCGAGGAGCCCCACAGGCTTTGCCTGCCCAGCTTGCGGTGAAACTATGATCCTGTCTAGAGAGGAAGGGGCTATGGAGCTGCTGAAGCGTATTCGAGAGTTCATTGGAGAGGTTTCTAAGGACCCTCAATACGGAACCGATGGTTCCTTGATTCTTACAGAAGTAGATCGGCTTGAAATTACTATCAAGAAGCTTGCCGAAGAAGCAGCTAGTCCATAGGGAACTCCTATCGACTCTAACTGCAAGCTCTTGCCGTTGAAGCTGAGTTTCCTTTCGAGCTGGGTCTACGATATCATAGATTAGTTTAGAAAGCTAGACGCCAACGAACGGCGCATTGACAAGCTTCCGTCCATCTCAATCCGACCTCGTTCGCCTAAAGACTCCCCTGGGAAAACTCCTCACAGGGACGCCCGCAGAAACTATGCCCAAGTTGAGGACACTGATTCAGCAGAACAAGCCCCCTAAGGTCACCACAGTTGGTGACATAGTCTCCCGAGAGACACTAGCAAGTGGAATACAAGTCAACCTGAGAATAGTAGACCAGATGACTCTCAGAAAAAGCATCAGTCCAGTTGAGATTAAGGCGGAGCGGATTTACAGAGTCAGAAACCCGGCAGGGATCGTGACAAAAGAGGCGTGGGATGCCATCAAAGGGGCCCTGCAACATACAGAAGCGGTAATCTACGTGGATGGCGAAGAAGACCTGCTTGCCATTCCAGCTATTCTTGAGTCTCCTGACAAATCCTTCATCGTCTATGGACAACCGTCACAGGGAGTTGTCGTGGTAACAACCTCACCTGATATCAAGCACGAGGTCAGAGAGATGATGAACCGAATGACCGAAGAGTAAGAACACTTCCAGCAAGATCGCGATTCAGCCTCGGCGGAAACTTGCGCATATCATTCCATAATACGTTGGAACATCATATGAAAGTAGGCTCCCCCGCATCTTGACTACTCGGGTCAAACCCGCAAGCATTGCCATCTGCCAGAGGCTGTCTGGCTTCGCATCTTCGATGAATCGCTTTTTTAGCCGAGAAATGGATTCGATGCGATTCTTTCGGATTGCCTGTGAGACGAACTCGTCATACTTTGCAGCGCTTGAATGGTATCCATAAGGTCCTGACCTCTTGTGCGCGTGAGCCTGATCAGCACTTGCAATGAAGACGATGCGCTTCTCTTTCTTCTCAGCAATCTCGGCAATTGTCGTCCCTAGCGCGATATTTTGTCTCAGAGGAATCTCTCTTGACGGTGTGACAATAACCGTCTTAGCTTTGACCCGTTCTTCCTTGGCGACAAACCACATGGGGACAAGGGTCCCCCAATCCATCGGCATATCTGACGCAGGCCCTTCAGCAGTTCCGTAGTTGGCGCCTACAACGGGTAGATGCTTTCGGGTTGATTCTTGGAGGAGGTCTTGGGCGAATTCTCGGTCGCACTTTAGGCTCAGGTTGACTTTTTTTCCCCTTGGACCATTTAGTCGGCCTGTTGTGTTTTCGGAGGTCATGATCCCAATCTTGTCTTGAAGTCTCAGGTTGTGCGGGCTCGCGATTACGATCGTGTCGGGTCTCACCTCTCTGATATCTCTTGCAATCTTGCGCATGGATTCTCTTGTCTTCACGAACAGGTGCTTGGTTTTCCGTGCTGCCAACTGTGGGATAATGTCTCCGCCGTGCGGCATGATGCAGGCATATTCTAGAGGCATTATTGGCCGAGATGTTGCGTTGAGCTATCTCCTAGATGATTCTTACGGTTGCCTATTGGCGTCTCCGAAGAAGTGTTGACGTGGCCAGTATTGAGGGGAACAATATTCCTGCCCCAACGTAAAAGATCATTTGGATTCCCAAAGCAGCGACAAACCCGCCGATGATATTCCCGATAGCTAGACCGATGCTTAGAACTATGCTGTAGAGCGCGTTCGCCGAGCCCCTCTTGGCTTTGCCCGAGATATCCCCTACGTAGGCGAGTATTGCCGGGGCAATTGCAGACGCTAAAAAGAACATAGGCCAGAGCACTAGCTCGTATTTCACAAAACCGCCGCCCGGAACGGACCACCCGAAGAGGAGTAAGAATCCGAGTTCTCCCAACGCCCCAACGACCATTATCCTCGTCCTCCCGATCTTATCGGATATGTGGCCGAACACAATAGCCCCAAGTGCGAAGAGCCCGCCGAGGACTCCAAGGAAAATCAGCGTATCTCGTGTAACAGGAATGCTGGAGCTGGAGTCTCTGAAGGCTTTTGGTAGTAGAAAGTACATTCCTAGTATTACAGTCTGGGCGATCCAGACAGGGATTACGGGACGTATCTTGCCTCCGATTCTTCTCTGTCTCATTTTGGGCTGCTTGAGCTCCCAGACCCTGACCGGTTCCACAAGAAACTTGGCCGCCAATATTCCGGCGAAGAGAAAGAGCCCTGCAGTCACCCAGAAAGCATACGACAGCCTATCCGCGAAGGAGTTGACTAGTAGTCCTCCGACTCCGAACCCGAGTCCGTAGCCTCCTAGGTTTGCTAGGTCGAATCCTCCCATCTGCTTCCCCCGATTCGTCAGTTTGGTTGCGTCTCCCAAAAGTGTCAGCGAAGTTACTGCGGTGATTGCAGCTGAGACTCCCATCATTGCATGGAGAACAGAGACGTTCAGCAGGCTTCGGGTAAAGCCGATCGCTGCGGTGAGAATTGTGATCAATATCATTCCGATGATGTGGAGTTTCTTGCGGCTGAACCGGTCCGCGAGACGGCCGATAGGCAGCGCTGAGCCCGCTTCGGACATTGGATAGAGTGCGAGTATGACCCCGATTACGTAGCTGGGTGCCTGGAGATAGAGTGGGAAGAGGATTGTTATTGATCCGAATCCAATCCTTGTCAGAAAGACTGCTACGTAGAGGTATAGCACCATTCGTAGCCCGACCTTACGCGGCAATTAGGCACCTATCTTTGGTTCGAGACTGTGTCGAGCGTGTAATAGGCTAAGTGGTCCTGAAGGTGCGATTATGAAGAAACTGGGATCAAAACCGGGATGAGTGAGACTGACGAGTAACTGGCTATATTCTTCGCGCTAGTTGTAGCACATTTAACCCGATTGCTTCATCCTTAGCCTTTACCAGTTTCCCTGAGAGTTTCCATATGCCGATCTCTACCATGTTGGCTGCTGACCCTTCATCCAAATGACCGCCAATTACTGAAAAGTCCCTTCGGCCGAGGGTTACGTGAACATGAGGGAGGGGCCGGCGGTTCATGGTTGATATGTTGCCGGAGAGGTTTAGGATTTCCAGATCATCTTCGAATGTTTCGTACTTGTATTGTTTTGTCTTGAAGTCGTAGTGGCCGAGCTTGACCTTGCTCAGAGAGCCGACGCCCTCGAGTAGACTAGCGCTCAGCCTCTTCGCCGTTGCGAATTGTCGGAGGGATTGGAGAATGTCATCGCCGGATTCGAGCCTCATGACATACTTGTCGGTTCCTAGTTGTGTGTAGATCATAAAAAATCGGGTTGATAGGTTGCGGTTAAACCTAGTTGGTCTAGTGCGCTGTCGTGGTTGGGCTCTTCCTATGAGGCTACTGGAACGGTGGATGAGCCATAGGGAATCACCGCAACATCCTTCTCGTACAGCTTCTGGTCGAGGGTTCTCAGCGCGTCGTCTATTGATCTGAAGAATTTGACCCTCGTCTTGTTCAAGAGCTCTTCAACTGGGGCAGGCGCTTTAGGTGAGACCACGATGAAGTCTGTCTTCTTGTCGTCCAAGGAGAAGCGGTTCGGCTTCTGCGAGGCCTCTGTGACCTTTCCAAGCTTAACTCGCTTCTTCAAGTCCTCGATTACCATCTCGGGTTCCATCTTGCCGTAGGTTTCCATCTCGGCCTTGAACGCGTCTCCTCCTATTCCCGTTTCAAGCGAGGCAAGCAACATTACCGTGGACTTGGGCTGGTGTGAGGGATTCACGAGGCCCGCGCCGAAGGTTGCGGCCTTGAGGGCCTGGTACAGGTTCGTTCCGGCGGGTCCGTCTGCAACCGTGACAACAAGGGCTGATGGGCGTGAGGTGACGGAGTGGGCTCTGCGGGAATAGTTCTCGGCGAGTTGTTGGTGTGCAAGGTTGGGATCTCCATAAGCCGCTTTGACCAGTGTCCCGTCTTGGTTGAGGACGAAATCGAGGATTCGATGCTCTATCTTCATGAACTCCCGGAGAACACCAGGTACCTCGTTCATGTCCTCCCTCGTGGGGTTGCCTTTGATCGCGAGCTCTCTGCAGTTCGGGTTTCCGATTACGTATCCGTGATTGATGGTTATGGTCTTGAGTCCTGAGCAGCCGGGGAGGAGCGCTTTCGCCCCTCCCTCGTAGCCTGCGAAATAGTGTGGTTGAACGTTGAGGGTTGAGATTAGAAGGTCTCTATCGAATAGTTCCTTGTTTAGCTCGACGGGGGTGCCTCTGCTCGTGACTCCGATCCACTCGTACTTGCTCGCGGGGTTTTTCACCGAGCTTACTCTGATGTTCTTCTGGTAGCGTTTGTAGATGTCTTCCCCGACTACTTTCTTGATGAAGTCTGGCTCGGATGGAACGTGGGTTCCTCCGGCGCAGATGATTTTGATATCATCGGTTTTTGGTTCTATCATGTTGATGAGTTGTGAGATGAAGGGTGAGTGTTTTCGTGTGAAGTCGGAGAAGATGATGGCGGGGCTCCAGCACTTTTCTCTCTCGAAGGGTTTCGCGCCTATCGGGGCTGCTAAGGCTTCGCGGAAGGCGAGTTCGACCGGCTTTGTCGGCAGGGGTGTTGGTTTTATCCATCGGATCTTTTCGGGTGATAGGAGTTTGCTGCCACCGAATTGGTCTAGAACGGAGAGGCTGACCGTGCTGGTCAAGGCTACGGTTGGTATCTGCTCGTAGCTGATTTAAGGATTATAGAATCGTCTCTCGTCTGCGGCTGTTTTTTTGTTGACAAAGAAAGGGGTCCGCCCTTTGCCTAGGGCGGATTGAGGCTAGCGGCCTGAGGTGTTGGATGTGGTTACGGATGCACCCTTGAAGGTGTATCCGAGGAATCCTCCGATGAGGCCTAGGATCAATCCGACAAAGTTCAGTGATATTACCGAGAAGACGAGCACGAGTATTGACCCTATTTTCCTCTGAGCCGCGTTGTTGTACAGCAGCCAAGATCCGACGAGCGTCAGTATGCCTGCGATGCTACCCCATACCAGGATCATAGTCGAGTCGATTCCTGGTATCAGCAGGGAGCTGACTGTGGTAGCGATGAAGGCACTGATCAGGGTGATTAGCCCTGCGAGCGCTGACAGCGCAAAGGCAGCTGTAGGCTTTGGTGCAGAATTTACTGCCAAAGTTCATCCTTACAGGTAACCTACGCTTGTAGACTATCAACGAACTGTAACCCCCGAGCCTGTGCATGACGCACTTCGATGCACAATCACGGCAAAGATTCTGCAAAGCGTCCTTATGCCGATTCCGGAGGCTCTCACAGGTCTAGAAATGGTGTTTCGTGAAGGGCGGGGCGCGGGAAAATCGACCACCCCGGGGGTCATAGACTAGTTACCGAAAAAGAATAGTTACAGAAAAAAAAGATTTGCTAAGAAGGAAAGTTAGGTGGAAAGATTGATTGGAGAAGCACGTCTGTTCTTGGACGGCCAGATTGGCCTTCCAAGGGATATGCTGCATCCCAATGCTTGTCGCGGGTCAAGCCACGGAGGGACGGGACAGCCTTCGTTGTCCGGACTCGTTCAAGGTTAATGTATTCACCACAAACCGTGCCACTCTAGGAAAGCTCGGATGAAGTACAGAGTTCTAGGCAAGACAGTACTCAAGGTCAGCGAAGTAGGCTTCGGTGCCTGGGCAATTGGAGGCAACGCTCATGGAAACAGTTACGGGCCTACCGACGATAAACAATCCCTATCAGCGATCGGAAGGGCGTTAGAGCTGGGATGCAACTTCTTCGATACAGCCGACGTCTACGGTCACGGACACAGCGAGGAGCTGCTTGGCCAAGCCCTAAGGGGACACCGATCAGAGGTCATCATCGCCACCAAGGTAGGTGGTGACTTTTATCATGGAACTCCTCGAATGAATTTCAACTCTGACTATCTAGAGTTTGCCCTAGGGAAAAGCTGTGAACGATTGGGCACTAACTACATTGACCTCTACCAGCTCCACAACCCCCCAATCCAAATGATCAAAGACAGTAGGGTCTTCAAGATCCTTGACAGGCTCAAAGCCTCGGGAAAAATCAGGCACTATGGGATTTCGATTCACGATCCTCAAGAAGGGCTTCTGGCAATGAGAGCAGGCGAACTAGGAGCCATTCAAGTCGCATTCAACATCCTACGACAGGAGGCCAAGAACCAGCTCTTTCGAGAGGCGACAAAGAATAATGTCGGAATCATCGCTCGAGAACCATTAGCGAACGGATTCCTTGCCGGCAAACTCAAGGCGGAATCCACCTTCCCCCAAGGAGACATTCGGCACAACTTTCCTCTCGACTATATCTCGCAACTCACATTGGCAGCCGATCGATTGCGGTTCCTGGAATCGAATAAGCGAACCCTCGCACAGGCCGCACTAAAGTTCGTCCTAGACCACAAAGACATATCGACAGTGATCCCGGGAACGAAGACTCGGGAGCAGGTGGATGAGGACTTCGCTTCCTCTGAATCACCTTCGCTAACAGGTGAGGAACTTCTTCGTATCAAGTTCCTCCGCGAACAAGCGTTCGCATAGTACGGATTGTCCGAGACAGGGAGGACAATGATGAGATATCTCGTGAGGCTGGCTAACAGCCAGGGCTACACGCCCAGAGACGTCGAGGTGCTTCAGGCGAGGATTCGAGAATTGTTGGGCTCCGCAGATAAGATCGGCAACCTCAGAATAAGCACGAGCGCGATCGAGTTCGACCTTTTCGCAGAGCAAACCGACATCAACAGATCCAAAAGCCTCCTAGAAGCCAAGATCTCTAAGGTGGTAACTCTCAGACCCATTGAATCCCGTGCCTCACCGAGAGGGGATCGAGAAACGCTACGAGAAGGAATCGATTTGTTCAATCAGGAGAGATTCTGGGAAGCGCACGAAGTCCTAGAGGAGATCTGGCATCCCGCAACGGGCGTTGAACGAGACATCATTCAGGGCCTGATCCTGACGGCTGCAGCGCTCGTTCATTACCAGAAAAACGAAAAGGCCGTTTGCGTCTCAATTCTTGGAAGAGCTATGAAAAAGCTAGCCGCCCTCGACAGTTTCAAGGGCCTTGACATCCAACGCCTGAGAACCGGTATTGAGCAAATCCTCAGCGACAACATGCCCGCGTTGCTCCGGATCGAATGGGTCAAAACGAAAACCCACGCACAACCCCCGTGAGGGTATCTGTACCCTTTTAGCGGAAGAATCCAAGCGGAACTGAGGAGACGCTTCCATGGCATTTGTAAACATCGACAACAGATACTCCAGCGCCCTTGCCATGGTAGCCGGCGTTATTCTCACCTTGACGAGGCCGGTCCTATCGAACCTAGTGCCAGGCAATGCATCGAACCCGTGGGCTGCTCTATTTACGAGCCTTTCTGGAAACGGCGTGACTGTATTCTGGGTACTAGCTGGCATTCTCTCAATACTCGTGCAGATCGGGGGAGTCACGATCCTTCTGGGTGGCGTCCTGTGCTATGCAAACCATCTGAGGCTAGGAAAGGAACTCGTTGGATTCGGAACAACGTTCGGACTGGTCGACCTTTTGACCACGGTACCCGCTCTAGCATCGAGCAATTATGGACCTCCGCTTTGGATCGCTTGGGTTGGCCTCTTCTGCGCTGTCTTCGCTGACAGACACATTAAAGGTCCAAAGGACTCCTACGCTGGGGAAGTGAGAAAGCTCTTTGTTTCTCTTCGATCCCGAATGAGGCGGGAGAGAGTTTCCAAGAAGAAGCGGGAAAGACAAGCGAGGAGATTAAGGGCTAGGAAGAGGGCTGCAAGAGTCGCGGGAGCGTCAACGAGACCAGGCAAATTCGGCAGCGACGGCGACGACTAGTGCCAGTCCTCCGCCGAGAAGGATTGATGGGGAGTGGAGAAAGGCGAAGCCTCCGACAACAACTACGAGGATGACGAGTAGTACTAGAAGATCAGCGATGAAGTTCTTGTCCACTTGATCCGTAACGACCAATCCTCCGTCTCTCAGCTTCATCTCACGGAATGTTCAGCGGGCAGTCTGAAACTGTAGATAAGCTCTGCTCCGTTTTCCCGGTTTGGTCTAGCCGGTAATGGATCGTAGCAGGAGTAGAATGTTCCGCTTTCGCTCGCGCATCCTTCTTTTGCTGTAGTTGTACCATTCTGGTCCATAGGGAATGTACTCGCTTACTCGGTATCCTTCCTCGATCAAAGTTGGCTTGATGTCATCCCTGATACCCTTCAACATTTGAAACTCGAAGTCTCGTTTCTGTTCTTTTGAAAGTTCTCTTGCCTTGTCAATGAGCTTTCCATCGTGGGTCCCGATTGCGAACCGACCTCCTCCCTCAAAGAGCATGGTCATGAGCCTGACATAGTTCGCATCAACATCGCTTCTCTTCTTGTAAACCAACTCTCCGGTCTCAGGATAGGCACCTTTCACTAAGCGGATTATTCCTCCGCGAGAAATGAGGTCTTTGAGATCAGACTCGGTTCGTTTCATGTTTGCCTGCAAACAGACTCCCAATTGCCGATGACCTGGAAGAATTTCCCTGTACGTCTTTAGCGTCCCTTGGGTGTACGGTGAGTTTTCCATGTCTATCCAGACAAACTCGTCATAAGTTTCGGCTCTCTCTATGATCCGTAGAAGGTTCGTATTGTAGAGGGCAGAACTTGCGGCAAGTCCGAGCTGAGATGGTTTTACGGAGATCGTGCCCTCTATTTTCTCTTCTTGTATCCGGTCGAGAAGTTTGAGGTACTCTTCTGTGTAGCCTTGAATCAGCTTCTCGTCAGGAGTGTGTTCGCCCAGCCGGTTGAGGATTACTCTGAGCTTTCGATTGTTGGCGTCGTGGGCAACTCTGATCGCGTCTTCGAGGGTGTATCCCGCTATCCATCGCTTTGCGACCCGGTAGAGCAGCTTTTCGGTTAGCCCTGGCATCTTGTCCGAACCCGATCTCTTGTGAGAGCGAGACTGGGTTGTCGGAGTTTCTTGGGTTAAGTCTTTCACCTAATGATGTCTAGAATATCGCTTGTAGAACTTCCAGAGCCATCGAGTATTCTTCCGGCCCTGCTGCTTCTTTTGCTATTGATGGGAGATCATCCTTCTTGATGCCGTAGTCGCTGAGCCTTTTGGACAGTCTGAGGTCTTTGACTAACTCTTCGACTCGCTCAGGTGCGGACATGGCTTGTTTGCTCTTGCTGAGGCCTTTCGGGTCCTGTCCTTCTGCCCGAGCAATCAACGCAAGCCTGTCTGGATGTTTCCGAGCCTGGTGCCTCATTACCTCGGCAAGTGTCAAGCAGGATGTGATACCATGAGGGATGTCCCAAGTGGAACCGATCACGCGGCCTATTGCGTGGCTTAATCCGGTCCCGACGCTTTGGACGCCTGCGAAGGACATCCATGCTGCCATTTGACAGGCTAGACGAGGGCCAATCTCCCTCGGGTTGTTGGTGGAAGATTTGAGGTTTTGAAAAAGGAGCTTGATAGATTCGAGTGCTAGAGTGTCAACGTAGGGTTGGTGTTTGGGGGAGTAGACTGATTCGACTGCATGGTCGAGACTTCGGATTCCGGTACAAGCCCAGAGCCAGGATGGAGTATCAACTGTGATTTTCGGGTCGAGGAAGATGAAGCGTGGAACGAGCCTTGGATCCCGAATCCCGGTCTTTCTCTTCGAGGTCTCATCTGTCATTCCAGCTGAGTGTGAGAATTCAGCGGCTGAGAGTGTTGTAGGAATCGCGAGATGAGCAATGATGGGTTTAGCGAAGTTTTCTGACAGCTCCTTGACAGCGATCTTTGTCGAGTCGATAGGGCTACCGCCTCCAAGGCTGATAAGAGAGTCAGCTCTTGCCCTTTGTGCTTCACTGATTGCTTGTTTTATGTCACTTATCGGAGCGTGCTGTCTTATGCGGGAGAAGACACCGACAAGCTTTCGTCCTGACGCCTTTTCGACTGCGTCTACTATTCTTGTTTTCTCGGCGATGGTCTGTCCTGTTATGACGAACGGACGGTCTGACCGTATTTTGTCGAGTTCCTCGGCCAACCTTGCAATTGACCCGGGTCCAAAGTGGACCCTCTCGATGGGCAGGTAAGAATACTCGCCGCTAACGACTTGCGCGCTAGACAAGAGCGTCGGCTTCCGGTCTGGAAGAATACCGTCAGTCTATTTCTTGGCGGGTGTCTGCCAGCTGAAGGGATAGTTGGGATCGTCCAGCTTCTCAGCGATCGAGGTCACCTTCAACGGCTTCTTGGTCTCGATCATAATTGCCAGTTCATTAGTAGAGTCTTTTCCCAGGCTTGCTTCGACGGCTCCTGGTTGTGGTCCGTGGTGTACGCCTCTCCGGTGGAGTGTGAAGGATCCTACTTCGATTCCTCGGCGGCTGCTGAAGTCTCCGCTGACGTAGTAGAGGACCTCGTCGCTGTCGATGTTGCTGTGGTTGTATGGGACGGGTATTGCTTGAGGGTGGTAGTCGAGTTTTCGCGGGACGAACGATAACACGTCGAACCCCGGCGCTTCGAAGGTCTGATGGATCGGTGGCGGTTGGTGGACGCGGCCGGTTAGGGGCTCGAAATCGCTGACATTGAAGATCCAAGGGTAGAGATAGCCGTCCCATCCAACAACGTCGATAGGGTGGTAGTCGAAAACGTATGACATTAACGAGTTGTCGATCTTGACCCGGACTTCGAATTCTCCTGAGTCGTTGTGTGGGACGAGCTTCTCTGGCCGACGGAAATCTCGGTCCGCGTAGGGCGCGAGTTCTACCAACTGGCCGTAATCGTTTCTGTATCGTTTGGGAATCTCGATTGGTCCAGCGGATTCGGTTATCATGAACCGATTGTCTTTTCCATCGAGGCTTATTCTGTAAGTGGTCCCTCGCGGGACGATAACGAAGTCCCCCTCGTGGAAGGGTAAGATCCCGAAGACAGACTCCAAGCTTCCCCTTCCTTCATGGATGAAGTATAACTCGTCTCCTTGGGCGTTTCTGAAGAACCAGTCCATGCCGTGGGAGGGTCGGACGGTTGAGACGAACACATCATCATTGTAGAAGAGGGGCTGGCGTCCTTCAACCGGGTCCTTTGCCAGCTCCGAGTTCTTGGTGCGGACGTGATGATGACGGTGAAGGTCGGGGTGCCAGCGAGTTATCGCCAGCTCTTTCAGCTTCTTGATGTGAGACACTCTAGTCGGAGGGTTGACGTGATAGAGGGTTGAGTAGACGCCTGAGAATGCTTCTGTCCCGAAAACCTCTTCCTGGTACAACGAGCCGTCCGGCTTTCGGAACTGTGTATGCCTCTTGGCTGGAAGTTTGCCGAGGCTGTAATAACTGGGCAATTCGGTCACTCTGACCTTTTCTCGGGGCGTATAACTTTGTTTCTCAACACTCCCAGTCTTTCGATCTCAAGCTCCACGACATCTCCAGGTTTAAGCCAAGGATGTACATCCTGTCCGAGCTCCAGGAGCGACCCTGTTCCGACTGTCCCAGATCCAAATACCTCTCCGGGTTGAAGCTGAACGGATTGTGACGCGCGAGCTATCATCTGGGGGAAGGTCCAGTGCATTTTCCCCATGTTTCCCAATGATAGTTGTTTGTTGTTGACTTTGGCGGTCATCTTGAGATTGAACCTGCCAGGCCCGGTCTTCTTGTCTTGCAGCTCGTCAGCTGTGACGAGCCAGGGTCCGAGAGAGGTAGCAAAGTCCTTGGCCTTAGCTGGGCCGAGACCGATTTTCATCTCGCCTACCTGCACGTCCCGCGCACTCCAATCGTTCATTATAGTATAGCCCGCTATGTGGGCTTCGGCTTCCGTTTCAGGTATGTCAATTCCGCCGCGTCCGATGACGCAAGCAACCTCAAGCTCGTAGTCGAGGGTTTTGGTGTAGGATGGATAGGGCAGATCGTCTTCAGGACTATAGATCACATGCGGGTTGGAGTAATAGAAGGCGGGAAACTCGTACCACTCTTGCGGCATAGGAAGGCCTCGTCGCGCTCGGGCCGACTTGACGTGGTCTTCGAATGCGTAAAAATCTCGTAGAGTGGGAGGATCTGGAATCGGAGTCTTAATCCTGGCATCTTCAGTCCGAGTCATAAATCGGTGAACGTGCTCAGGCGGGACTCTGTTGAAGATCCGCCACGACACGGATTGAAGGTCATCCAGGAGTTTGGGGTTCCTCGATAAGATCTGTTTGATGGTGGCCGCTGCTGGTAGGTTTCGAATTGATCGTGGAGCGGGAATATTGAGCTTCTTAGCGACGCTAGTAACTCGATCGATGTCTAGTATCCATTCTCCCCACAGCAGCCCAGTACGAGTCTTGGTTGGCGCTTTCTTTGTGCTGTAGGCGACCAGTTTCATCTGAGGCTAGAGGTTTCCCCGTTTCGCCTGTTCGGCTTCTATGGATTGGAAGAGGGCCTTGAAGTTGCCTTTTCCAAAGGACTCGCTTCCTTTCCGCTGGATCAGCTCGAAGAACAGTGTGGGCCGGTCTTGGAGGGGTTTGGTGAATATCTGGAGCATGTAGCCCTTCTCATCCTTGTCCACCAGTATGCCAAGACGTTTTAGATCATCTATCCTCTCCGAGATTCCTCCGACGCGCTTAGGAAGCTCTGCGTAGTAGCTGTCGGGTGTGCGCAGGAATTCGATGCCCCGCTCTGCCAGTCTTGCGACAGTGGCCACGAGATCCTCTGTGGAGATGGCGAGGTGTTGGACCCCGGCTCCTTTGAAATAGTCCAGGTATTCTTGTATCTGCGATTTTTTCTTCCCTGCTGCCGGCTCGTTGATCGGGAACTTGACCGTCCCGGTGGGGTTACGCATGACCTTGGAGCGAAGGGCGGAGTACTCAGTGCTGATGTCTTTGTCGTCGAAGCTGATGAGCTGGGTGAAACCGAAAACGTTGCCGTAGAATTCTACCCAGTAGTCCATCTTTCCTTCTTCGACGTTAGCGACGACATGGTCTACGTGTTTCAATCCGACTGGCTCAGCTTTCCCTTGGAAAGGTACGTATCCTGGCGCGAATATTCCGTGATAGTCGTGACGCTCTATGAACGTGTGAACCGTGTCACCGTAAGCTGCGATGGCTGCGCCTCGGATCGTTCCATTGTCGTCTTTGAGTATCTTGGGTGCTTGTATTCCCTTAGCTCCGCGTCGAACTGCCTCCTTGTACGTCCAGTCAACATCCTTGACTCGCATGGCAACATCGGCTACACCGTCTCCATGTGTGATTACGTACCTAGAGATTGGATGGTCGGGGATGAGAGAGGAGGTTAGTAGAAGTCGGATGTCGCCTTGCTGCATGAGATAGGATGTCTTGTCTTTGACTCCTGTCTCAGGTCCGCTGTAGGCGACCGGTGAAAAGCCGAATCCGTTTTTGTAAAAGTAACTTGCCTGCTTCGCGTTTCCAACGTAGAGCTCGACGTAATCTATTCCTTCTATGGGTAACGCGTCGTTCTTCATTTTGGATCGACGACCGGTGACTATGTTGAACCTTTTAACTTATTTCTCGGCCACGAGGCGGAGGTTACTAGGTTGGCAGTAGGTTTGCTGATGGCGGTACCTCTGTCAAGGAGTTCTACTGCTGGTTAGAGAAGGTTATCGGAGAAGAAGCCTAGGATGAGCTTCTCAACTTCGTCCGGTGCGTCCTCCGGGACGAAGTGGCCTGCCTTTACCTGGGTCAACTTTGCGTTTGGAATCATCTTGGATATTCTCTCAGCATACGTCGGCGGCGATTTTCCTATTCCCCAGATCATTAGCGTTGGAACCTTCAGCCGAGAGAGACCCTGCTCTATCTCCTTCATTGGTTTGAAACTAGGGTGTGTTGGAGAATCTGGGAACATTCTGGGGAATGCTTGGTAGGCCTTCTTCGCTTCGTCATCAGGGAAAGGTGCCCAATAAGCCTCCATCGCACTCTCTGGGATGTTCTCGGGATGCAGAGATGATTCCTTGATAGTCGCGGGAGTGATTTTTGCTGCTACCTGAGGGGGAAGGCGATAGTCCGCGGTAAGAAACGTGTTCATGATGACTAGACCTGCGACGTTTTGCGGGTGTCGTATCACGTACTGCATAGCTAGAGGTCCTCCCCAGTCGTGCAGTATCAGGATCAGATTCCTAAGCCCTAGAGATTCAATGTAGCCAGAAACTATCCTTGCATGATGCGGAAAATCATGGAGATCCGGGTTTGGCTTGTCTGACTTTCCGAAACCCATTAGATCGAATGCGAGAGCTCGATGACCGGAGCCGGTGATAGCTGGGACTAGGCGCCTCCACATGTAGGACCAAGCTGGGTTGCCGTGAACCATTACAACTGGACGAGCACCGGAGCCCTCGTCCACGTAGTGAATTGCGAGCCCGTCTAGGTGAACCCATCTTTCTGGGAAGGGCCATCCGTCAAAGTATGGCCAGCCTTGTCGGATCATCTACAAGCCTCTTGCAAGCAACCTATTCGTTGACGAGATGCGCCGCCCCGTTGCGATATAGGGATTTAGTAGCCTCGGGCCGCCCATTCAGGTATCGAGTTCTTGACTCCACTCGAAGATTATTACTTGGTGATTTCGCAACAAATCTATCATTTCTTCTGGGATAGAGGTCTGAGACCCCTCGGGGAGAAACCGTAATATTCCGTTGCCGCCGCAACACCGCTTGAGCTGACATATTACGGACTGGGGAATGAAAAACCGGCTTTCAAGAATAATCAAACCTGAAACGGGAAGAACGGTAATGCTCGCGGTGGACCATGGCTACTTCATGGGTCCCACGCACAAGCTGGAAGAGCCTCGGAAAACGATCGAGCCTCTCCTCGCGTACTCGGACGGGATAATGTGCACCCGTGG
>Ga0209802_1000247_pt1 | contig 41235 bp, 41 predicted proteins | sample GraSoiAngelo_129_FD_185886 | JGI IMG/M metagenome (GOLD analysis project Ga0209802, IMG submission 185886) | Grasslands soil microbial communities from the Angelo Coastal Reserve, California, USA - 14_0927_12_40cm (SPAdes) (version 2) | ecosystem: Environmental > Terrestrial > Soil > Grasslands ...
CATACACGTCATTCGTCGAGTAGTCTGCAACTATCGTGGGAGATGCATCCGGCCCTCCGAATATGTTTCGCGAGGGAGACAACCAGGACGCGCTAGATATTGATCTGTACGTGTAGCTTATCGTATTATCGGGCATCTTGTAGACGATGTGTGTACCGTAGTTTGCATCCGAAGTTAATGAGAAGTCGGGATCACTACTCATAGAGGATTCGATCATTTCAAGCTGCATGGAGACAAATGTCACCGATAGACATGGACTGCCTGGACATGCTTGGCCGACGTTTTCGTAGGAATAGAACGCCATGTAGCCGTTACTTCCCGAAGTCCAGTATGGAGTCAACTCCAGGCCATGGTTCGTGGTGCCCGCATAGAGAAGTCTCACGGAAGGTGTCGCATCAACAGTATAGGAGCCCTGCACGATCTGAGGAGTTGTACCACCCGGAAGGGAATAATAGGGCCCTACTGAGGAACAGGATGCATAAGTCGGCTGATTCGCCCAAGTTATCCCGAATTCAGTCCACGATGATAGAGCTAGGCATGGACTAATCGCCACCGCGCCGGAACCAGCCGCAGCCACCAGGCCAAAACTCAGACTCGCGGAATTGAACGAATAGCCTGAAGGGGTTTGAGGAAGGTTGAAGTTTACAAAACCTTTGTACATCGCGCTTCCAGAAGGTGAGCTTCCGACGCTCAGAGCGGAGCCGAAGTTGGAATTGCTCTGTGAGCTGTCAACATAAGCATTCGCGATGGCTGGCACCGTGCTAGTCTGACTACGGAAGACTGGAAGCGAGTCAAGCTCGACCCTCGTTCCTATGACATCTCCAAATCCGTCGTAGGTGTGCACTGGATGCTGGAATACAACCCGCATTCCTCCGACAGAATCCGAGGCTGCAAGCGCAGATCGGAAATTGTCATACAGGTCGTAGCGATAGCAGTCAGCTGGATTTTGAGTAAGAATGGAGTTTTTCGCAACGTAAGCGATGATTCCGTTGTAAGCCACATACAGTCCGCTCTCAGCATAGACTCCCGCTCCGTTACTCGTCGAGCAGACTCCCGAATTGGCGGAGTAGGGGCTCTGATACTCGAAGAAGTTGAAAGAAAACGTTGGGATGTTTGTTGCACTAAGGGCAACGCTAGCATACCGGATTCCTATCGTCGCACTGAAGGAAGTGGTGCTACTGCTAGTGAAGGAGCTGGTGACGGTCGCAGCAATTCTCGCCAAGTGGCCAGTGCTATCGGGCTGCCAGTTAATCGTAGGTCCGGATATCGTTCCCACTGAGTAGTATAACGATACCGAGTCCGACCCGCTACATGGCGTGCTGCCACACGTGAAAGAATCAGCCTTCGTCTGTCCCGTGGCGACCAGAACGTTCTGTCCCGAATTGAGTACAGAAAGCGACGAGGTTGGCACGTTGTAGAACGTCGGCCATCCTGAGGGCATCGATTGCAGAGAAGACCAGGTTGTCCCATCATGAGAGTATCTGTACCCCTCAGAATTGCCATCGTAATAGAAGACGAAGAAGTAGCCTCCCTTTGGCTCGAAGAAGATCTTTCTCTGGAAAGTATAAGATGTCGCACTCCCACTGGTACTTGTGGATATGCTCGGATCGATGATTGTCTGGGAACCTCCCGCCAGGCTTCCCAGGTCAATGCGTAAAGCAAACTGTCCAAGGGCTATCGATCCTGTTGTGTTGAACTTCTTCGGAACGTCAGCCCATGTGAACGTGTAATTGGTAGCGCGGTAGTTTGCCTCGAAGCTATCGTCAGCGGTATGGAGAGCGAAGGAGTTGGTTACGTTCATCCACGTGTAGATGAGCCTGTACGTGCCCGAGAGGGCTGGACTGAAACCCAGTTCCCACTTTAGCGGACCGGCGGATGTTGCCTTGTAAACGACTTTCAAGACTCCTGAGTACGGACCGGCTGCAACTTGCATTGTCCGAATGACAAACGTACCAGTTGCGTTGGTACCAGCGACTATGAAGATGTTTGATGATGGTAGTAAAGGCATCCATAATCCGCTAATGTTCGACTCTATTCCCCAAAAGGACCATGAACTGAGCGTCCTGCCCCCCGGCCCTAGAAATTCATCATGTGGAATTTGGCCACCGAGAAGCCTCATGGAAACATCGAGATTGTATATTGTGAGGTTCTGAGGCGAATTCTGTATCACTCCGCCAGCACCTATGAGCGAGTCAACGCTAGACAGAACTGTCTTCGGCAGGGAGAGGCTGGGCATCTTGTCCGCGCCCACAAGATTCGGAGCTACAGATCCGGGACCGCCCGTCGGTGGCATGCATGTAATCGTGTTGTTTGTGGAATTCGGAGAGGAGGTAGAACATGCTCCCTGAATCTGCGCCGGAGTCGATGGGAACAGAGCGGCGAAGGCGGTTACAAAGCCAGGCAGCCAAGAGCCGATTGATCCAATAACTGTCAGGAAGATTAGAGAGGATACCAGAATCGTCTTCGCAACCTTTCTAGCGCGACGATCCGTGTAAGGTATCTTGACAGGAATGTCCCCGATGGCCCCGGGCCTCGTTGGCGTTATCGCTCCCTCCAGAAGGCTGGAACAGATTGCTGCATCTTGAGACTTGATGTGAGTGCGTCTCTTAGTTTAGTAAGAGAGACTCGCGACGGACAGATAGAAAGTATTCCGACAGCAATCGGATCCCGAGAATTATGCACGACCACGAGGGCTAATCATTCGATGATAATAGGCCTTGGGAGAATTGTTCTATCCTTTTGTTCTATGACAATGTTCAGCGATCCATTCTGCCTGTCCTCAGAAGGTTGATTGACTAATTGATCGTCAGAGATGTTTTGTGACCTTCCAAGAGAGCCAGCGCGTTTTTGTAGGCTCGGAAGGCAGTCAAGCCTAGATCAGTCGTTCGCACAAGCTTCCTCCTTCCATCGATCTCGAACTCAACTAGTTTTGCTGACACAAGATGATCGAGTATCGGCTTCAGGATCTTATAGGAAAGGTTCTGCGACGCCAACAGTTGGCTGACAGAAACACTGCCAAAGGAACAGGACTTCAGAATCCCTGCCTTGACGTCATGATGAGTTCTGCGCAAAGATATTGTGGAAAACGAGCAGTTAAGAAATAAGAGGACTCGACCATTTTCAGTAGAAAAAGGTAAAACCGCGCCAGATTTGAGTTACCCCGGATGCCAATCAAACCACTCCGAACGGCATCGAGCTTACTTCGAATCCTTCAAACACATTCACCTAGCTCAAGACTGAAAATAAGGTGAAACTAATCGAACGATCCTCGCGCCCCAATGAAACCCCAATCCCGCTCACAAACGAAACCAATCGGTAGTATTGAACCGTGAGTTTGCATCTCACCTCCCGCACCATACCGGTTCTAACCTGTAAAGTGTGAAGGAGTTTTTTTGTTTTCAGATACCCCCGGGGGGGTCGAGAAAAAGATAGCAGAAAAAAATAGTTAGTGGAAAAAAGAAAAATAAGATCTAGAGAGAATGTTCCGAGCTGAGCCTACCGCTTCAAGCTCGGGCGGGACCGTACTACAATCTCCCGAGCTGCTTCCACCTGTCTTGGATACTCCTTTCCGCGTCCGGAGAGTTTCTTGTCTGCCCTGTGAGCGTCCAGTTTGGCCACGATATAGTCGACGGCCTTGTGAATGTCGAATTGTTTGCAGCTGAAGATGTCGACGAAGGCTGAGTTTCTGTCCGGGAAGGTGTGAATGCTGATGTGGCTCTCAGCGATTATGACGAATCCGCTGACTCCCCATTCAGAAGGATTGTCGCCGGGCCGATAGATGAAAGTGTAGGGCGGGGTGATCTTGTGCATCCCGATGACGTCGGGAAGCTCGTCCAGGAGATCGTAGATGTGAGAGAGGTCGGAGAGCTTTCGACGGTCACACTCCGACAAATCAAGCGTAAGGTGTGGTCCAAACATTTCTGGAAGATTTTCTAGTCCGAGTTTTCCGGATGATAACAATCAATGCTCGACGCGTATTTAAGAATTGTTTGCGCGCAGATCGATCGCGATAGTAATTTTTCCGCGAGAATTTTTTTCAGTCAACGGAGAAAATTTTCTCTCCACGAACTTTTTCACCGAAAAAAAGATCATCAGGTTGCTTGCGAGCAATAAATCGTAGATAAAAATTCCGCAGACAACACCAGAACCCGACAACGAAATGTGCAATGACATCAGAATGAGACAAACACACATAGTTGTAGCAAAGTTGGCTGTCGAGTTCCTCGGCCGTCTCATGTACAACAAATTTGGCCTTAACCAAGACAATTTGATGTGCGAGTTGTCGATCGCGCCGACGATTCTTGGACTCTGAACTCGTGGAACTGCTTCAACTTCTGAGCGCTGTTTACCTTTTTCGACCTTGAAACAACTACGGACGATTGGGATGACTCATCGACTCAGGGTCTCAGCCCTAGGTGTGGGTTGAGGACAACCAGTCGGTGAAGAGGGGTCCACAAAGTGGAAACGTTAAATTACGCGAGGGGAGGGCCGATTGCTAGTCGCACAGTGAAATTATGTCCCGAGAGTTCAGGCTGATACTCCGCTTCATGGGAACCGATATAGACGGTACCAAGAAGGTAGCTTACGGTCTCGGCAAGATACGAGGTGTAGGACCCAACTTAGCTTTTGCAGTGGTCAAAGCAGCAAAGATCAACCCAGAAGCTCGAATGGGAGCCCTTTCAGACGGCGAATTATCAAGGGTAGAGGACGTCATCAAGGACCCTCTGAAACACGGCATACCACCTAGAATGGTCAATAGACGAAAGGATATCGAAACCGGCCGCGATATGCATCTTGTTGGGGCTGATTTGGCTCTCAAGATCAAATCTGACATTGACCTTATGAAGGATATCCAGAGCTGGAAAGGAGTCCGACACTCCTTGGGCCTAAAGGTCCGGGGCCAGAGAACAAGGACAACAGGCAGGTCAGGCAAAGCGGTCGGTGTGAAAAAGAAGGTTCTGATGGAAGCAGCGAGAGCGGCAGGGAAGAAGGAGAAGGAAGAGGAGAAGAAGTAGACTAGGGTAGTGCTATGGGAGATCCACGAAAGCCTAGAAAAGCATACCAGACCCCTCGCCACCCATGGCGAAAAGACCAGCTCGAAGAGGAACTCCACCTAGTCGGCGATTACGGTTTACGGAACAAGAGAGAACTACGCGGCCACGAGACCGAGCTCTCACAAATCAGAGGAATCGCGAGAACACTACTCGGGACGGAGGAAGAGGAACGCGGTCCGCTTGAAAGCCAGTACCTAAAAAGACTCGCGAGACTCGGAATCCTGCCAGAATCAGCAACCGTAGACAATATTCTGGACCTGAACGTCAAAGATCTGATGGAACGCCGACTACAAACAATAGTACATCGAACGGGTCTCGCAAAGTCCATTCACCAGGCACGCCAGTTCGTCACTCATGGCCACATCAGCGTTGCTGGAGATGTGGTGTCGGTGCCAAGCTACGTTGTTCAGCGAGAACAAGAGTCCAGAATAGCCTTCCACGCGCGCAGTCCATTGAGCAATGCTCAACATCCAGCCAGAGCAGCTCCCACGGGCAAGAGAGTTTCCAGAATCATAGAGGAAGTAGCCGCGCCCACTGCTCCAGTTCTTCCAGAAGTCCCACCTGAAGTTAAGGAAGAAGTAATGGCTGAACAACCCCTCATAATGCCTGAAGTCGAAGAAGAGGAAGCGCCCGCAGAGCCCGTCGAGAAACAGACGCAACCCGCTTAAACCTCAACCTTTGTAACAGACTCGATACCGATGGTCGTCTCGACAGCAATCCTCCTCATCGTGGGAGGTGTATGCGCAACCGCGCCGCTCTTCAAACGTGCCTCGAACGATCTGGCGCGTTTGCTGTCGATAATCGGCTTCTTTGTGGGCATAGCTATAATCATCGTCGCCATCGACCTGGCCCTAGGTCTGAAATTTCTGTCTAACATATTCGGAATAGGATTGGAGCCGAACGCGAACTCGAACTATCCATACCTAAAGTACTATCTCCCCGTGATGGCAGTCCTCGGAATAGTGCTGATCTCCCGACCCCTGAAGAACCTACGCTGGGCATCATTGATCTCCCTCGGCGTCGGAATTCTCGTTGCGGCCTATCTCAGGGTCGTTTTTCCGGGGCTCCTAAACAATCTTGAACTAGGAATAATCTTCCTCATCATCACTCTGATCCTCTACACTCTACTAAGATTTGTGGAGGACATTCTTGAGACTATAGGATCGATCCTTGCGTTCCCACCCATCGCCATAGTCGTCGGGCTTGTAAGCATCTATTTTGGAATCATCACGGGCGTTGCATAGTCAATCTGTTCAACGGAAACCGCAAGAGCTCAGAGTCCTGCGATAATGATAGGAAATGGGAGAATTGCGTTCAAAATCCTCGTGAAACTCGTTAGCTTTAAATAAAGTCCGGCGGGTCCGATGGACACTTCGCGTTGGAAGCATGATAACTAGATGGACATAAAACTCCTCACCAAGGAACAGGAGACTATCCGTTTTGTCCTGTCTGACGTTTCGCCAGCATTCGCTAACGCGCTTCGACGCATAATCCTCGCCGAGGTCCCGGTGATGGCGATCGAGGACGTCATGATTCTTGAGAACAGTTCAGTCATGTATGATGAGATTCTAGCCCACCGACTCGGACTCATCCCGATCACAACTGACCAGAGCTACAATCTTCCCGAGGAATGCACCTGCAAGAGCGAACTCGGTTGCGAAAAATGCAGAGCATCCCTCTCCCTAGAGGTTGAGGCCTCCGACCCTGTTGAGGTCGTCTACACCTCTAATCTGAAACCAGAGAACCCTGAAGTGAAACCGGTCTCCGACAAGGTCCCGATCGTCAAGCTTGCCCAAGGCCAGAGAATCAAGCTTGAAGCATACGCACGGCTTGGAAGAGGAAGAGACCATGCAAAGTGGCAACCAGCATCAGCATGCACTTACAGCTACGACCCGAAAGCGAAGACCTTCAATTTTCTCGTCGAATCAACCGGAACCCTACCGCCCGAGAAGTTGGTCCTAGACGCCGCTCGGCTCATCAGCGCGAAAACCTTGGGGTTCGAGGAAGCACTGGGAGGAATTTCTGAAAAATGAAGAAGACAATAGCGGTCGCCCAGCCCGAAGAGATTGTTGACGCTTCCAATCTCATTCTGGGAAGAATGGCTAGTTACGTGGCCAAGAGAGCCCTCGACGGAAAGAGCATGGTGGTTATCAACGCTGAGCGTGCAGTGATTTCCGGAACCAAAGAGCGAGTTGTCGCTAGAGCCAAGCTGAAACTAAAGACTCGAACGCTCGGAAACCTGGAGAAGAGCCCAACCCATCCACGCAAGCCCGACGGTTACGTCCGAAGAGTCATAAGAGGAATGCTACCTTGGAAAAAAACCGGAGGCAAAGACGCTTTCCATAGAGTCAAAGTCTACATCGGAACCCCTAGCGAATATCTGGATCGTCCAGCGACCAGAGTCGCTGACGCTGACGCTTCAAGACTCAGAGTTCCCTACATCACTATCGCCCAACTATCCGGAGAGATCGGAGGCTTCCCACAGTGAGCGAGAAGAAGAAACTCTCACTCGAAACAGGCAAGAGAAAAACTGCCATTGCGAGAGCGGTTATGAGACCTGGGAAGGGACGGGTCTACATCAATGATCAATCGCTCGATCACATGTATCCAGAAGTTGCCAGAATGAAGATCGAGGAGCCATTGCTGATCGCTGGGGACAGGTCGAAAAGCGTCGACATCAGAGTCAGTATTGAGGGTGGCGGAGTGATGGCTCAGGCAGAAGCTGCACGAATAGCAATCGCTCGGGCCTTGGCAGGCTGGACGAAGGGTAGTGAGTTGAGAAAGACCTTCCTCGCCTACGATAGAGTCATGATAGCTGGAGACCAGAGAGTCACCGAACCGAAGAAGTTCGGCGGACCAAGCGCCCGGCGAAGAAAACAAAAGTCGTACAGGTGATGGTTGCATTATGATAATTCCAGTAAGATGCTTCACTTGTGGGAAACAGATCGCCGATAAGTGGGAAACCTTCAACCAGCGCGTAAGAGCAGGAGACAAGCCTCAGAAGGTCCTCGACGAACTAGGAATCAGGCGATATTGCTGTAGACGGATGCTCATAACGCATGTCGAGTTAATCGACGAGTTTCTGAAATATCCGCAAGTGACTGCAAAGAGACGGGCTGAACTCGCTTAGGGTCTTGGTCGCATGGAGAGCCAAGAGTTTGAGGATAGAGAAGCAATCCCCCGAGCGGAGAACCTTCTACTCTCGCTAGAAGAGCTCTTGGCCGCGGGTCTCCACATTGGGACCCGGATCAAGACAGTGGACATGGAGAAGTACATTTTTCGAGTCAGACCCGACGGGCTCTTCATCCTAAACATCGGAGAGACGAACGAAAAAATCCGAATAGCCGCCAAGTTCATGGCGCGATTCGAACCGGGCCGAGTATTGGCCGTGTCATCGAGGCTCTATGGCAAGACTCCCATAGACAGATTTGCAGAGCTCACGAAGGCCATGCCAATAGTGGGCAGATTCATGCCCGGCCTCATATCCAACCCCCTACAGCCAAAACATGCTGAACCACAAGTCGTACTGGTAACGGACCCTAGGGCAGACTGGCAAGCAATCAAAGAAGCAACAGCCGTCGGCATTCCAGTCATCGCACTCTGTGACACAGACAACGTATTCTCGGGGGTTGACCTAGTAATTCCAGTAAACAACAAAGGACGAAGAGCCTTGGCAGTAGTCTACTGGCTGCTCGCACGACAGGTCCTCCGAGAGAGAGGAGAGATCCCGAAGGATGGAACGATCCCGTTGACGATAGACGATTTCGAGACGAAGCTCGCCGCCATGCCCCTCGGACGAGCTTCAGGTGGCGAGGCGTGAAGAAGCGCCTCCCAGCCCAAGCAGGCACATTCTACCCAGACACTGAAGGCGCCCTAAGAACCCAGATAGAACAGTCCTTCCTCCATCCATTAGGACCAAGAGCCATACCTACGATTCCTGGAACTCGAAACCAGAACCTTCTCGGGTTAATAGTTCCCCATGCAGGCTACAAGTACTCTGGACCCGTTGCTGCCCACAGCTACTACAACCTCGCGTCAGCAGGAATCTTGGAAACCATAGTCGTCGTCGGACCCAACCACACGGGGCTTGGAAGCGGAGTCTCGACAATGACTGAGGGCGACTGGAGCACTCCTCTAGGGGACGTGCCTATTGACACGGGTCTCGCTCAAGAAATTGTTGATAACTCCGATCTCGTGGATGTCGAAGACGAGGCTCATAGAAACGAGCACTCCATCGAAGTCCAGCTGCCATTCTTACAATTCATCTATCCGAGACGATTCAAATTCGTCCCCATCTGTATGATGCTTCAAGATCTACAGACAAGCATCGAAGTCGGCGAGGCGATAGCAAAAGCGGCGGAGAAACATCGAGCAGTTGTACTAGCTTCTTCCGACTGGACACACTACGAGCCGCAAGAAGAGGCACTATCCAAGGATAAACAGGCAATTAGGGCAGCGCTACAAATGGACGAGAAAAAATTCCAGGAAATAATCGAAGAGCACTCCGTCTCGGCCTGCGGATATGGTCCGGTTACAGCAATGATTCACGGAGCAAAGCTCCGAGGAGCCAAAAGTGGAAATCTACTTTCCTACCAAACTAGTGGAGACGTCACTGGAGACAAGAGCGCAGTCGTAGGCTATGCCGCAGCTTCATTCGAGAAGTGAAGAGTCCTCGCACCCGACCAGCGAGCCATCGCCGACCATTGCGCGAGCCCCCGGAAAGATAATCCTATCCGGAGAACACTTCGTAGTCCTAGGCGCACCCGCCGTGGCTATGGCCATCAACCTATACTCTCAGGTCCACGTGGTACCGAAGAACGGATCCGGCCTAAGCGTTACGGCGGACATTCCACTTCGATTTCTGGCTGGGAAATCAGGAAACCCCCCTGATCCCGGAGAACTCCTACTCCCGCTTCAAATGGCCGCCGAAGCGACACTGAAACAGACTGGGAGCATTGATCACGCGCTTCAAGTAGATGTTGAGTGTGAGATTCCCGTCGCCGCAGGCCTGGGCTCGTCAGCATCCACAACCGTAGCAATCATTTCGGCTGTCGCCAGGTCTAATGGAATCGAAATGAGCAAAAAGAAGATCTTCCAGCTCGGATTTGTCCCGGAGAACTTCCTCCATGGAAAACCTTCCGGGGTCGACCAAGCCGCCTGCATCTATGGAGGCATGATACAATTTAGCCGGCCCTCAAATGTGAAGACTGTTAGACTGAAGAAGGACCCCGTCCTCCTCGTTTGTGACACCGGCATTCACCATATGACCAGAACACTCGTCGGAGGGGTTGTTCAGAAGTCCAAAAAGGAGAAGAAAGATTTTCAGAATTATCTCGCAAAGGTTCGAGAGATTTCCAGTGGAGTTGCCAGGTCCTTGAGAGAAGGCGACGACGAGGATCTGGGGACACTCATGAATCAGAATCATGAACTTCTGCGAAAAATTGGGGTCTCACATCCCAAACTCGACCACCTCGTCGAGGTAGCAAGACGAGCGGGCGCGTTGGGAGCAAAGCTAACCGGGGCCGGGGGAGGGGGCTGCGTGATTGTACTTAGCCCGAGCAGGGGTGTCCGAGATAGGATCGCTCGCGTTCTTAGAAGAGAGGGCGGGACGCCGTACAAGATTTCGATGGACACTGGTGGTGTAGAGTCACGGCCAGCCTAGGCCTAGATTGTCAGAAGGCTGCAATAGAAGATCGAGAACTCAATCTCACGGCAAGCTAATAGATGCCCAAGTCGTAGAGCGTTTTGGAAAGACCTTGGAATTACTTTATCGTGGGACAGAGGACGATTCTGTTCTCGGATCGATAGAAAGGTCAAAGGCTCATCTAGACGAAATTCTTCATCGGTCTGGAATGATATTCTTGATCCGCTCGGATGGCAAAACACTTCTTCAACGTCGTAGTCCTATCAAGGCGACTTTCCCGGACTGCTGGGACTCTTCCAGCTCTTTTCATGTTACGTTCGGAGAATCCTACGAACAGGCAACAAGACGTGAGCTCAAAGAAGAAACGGGAGTCTCACAGCGCTCACGTATCTTGGAAACTTCACGTACCATGTCCCACCCGAGAACGAGATCGTAGCAGAATTCTCAGGTAAGAGTGATGACCCTATTAGATTGACCAAGCGGAACCGTCTGAAGCATCATTCCACGCAAGACACGATGTTAACGTAATAGCTGCATCTGAAACGGCTGCGCCCTGGCTTACAAGGGGATGGAAGATACTAGTGGACGCAACTATCTCTCTCAAGAGCAAACAAGAAGACCGATCATTAATCCTCGATAGTGAAGAAAGGTTTATGGTCTCAGAAAAATTGGTTGAAACATGTCAGAGATCGTTGTCCTCGTAGACGAGAAGGATCATCCGATTGGTTACGAGGAGAAGATGAAGGCTCATTCCGATGGTGGAAAACTGCACCGAGCATTTTCCATTTTCATTTACAATTCCAAGAACCAGATGCTTCTTCAGCTGAGGTCAAATGCAAAACACCATTTTCAGAACCTTTGGAGCAATGGATGTTGCAGCCACCCCAGGAAAGGCGAAGATCTGGAGAAAGCTGCCCATAGAAAACTGAAACAAGAGTTCGGATTCGATATCAAGCTGAAGGAGGTTTTCAGCTTCGTGTACAAAGCGGACGATCCAAAGAGCGGACTAACAGAACACGAGTTCGATCACGTCTTCCTCGGGGAATACAACGGCGTTCCAAAGCCGAATCCTCAAGAAATTGACGATTGGAAATGGGTCACTCCAGCACAACTCAAACACGATCTCAGCGAGAATCCTGAACATTACACCCCTTGGTTGAAGCCAGCCTTCGATGGCCTGGTCCGGCGAAACGGGATCAAGCTATAGACTAGGGCATCTTCAGCGTTAATCCTAAGTTTGATTCTGGGAGAAAGATAGATTGGAAGTGAAGAGTTTGGCTAGAAGCTCGAACATTGGTTCGTTTTACAAACTGTCGCTCGAAGACAGACTGCTCATCGTTCAAGAGTTCTCCGGACTCTCCGATGAAGAAGTACACATACTCAAAACTGGGGCCCTGCCGGTCCCATCCGCGCAGCGAATGATCGAAAACGTCGTGGGAGTTCTACCCTTACCACTAGGAATCGCCGTGAACTTCCTCATCAACGACAAGGACTACCTCGTACCAATGGCGATCGAGGAAGCTTCAGTGGTTGCGGCAGCCAGTCACGCCGCCAAGATGGCAAGGGCAAAGGGCGGGTTCAAGACCAGCAGCACCGAGCCGATCATGATCGGACAAGTGCAACTGGTCAAATGCCCTTCACCAAGAGACGCGGAGAAGGCAATTCTCTCCTCCAAGCAGGAGATCCTGAGCAAGGCGAACCAGCAGGACCCGACACTTGTCTCTAAAGGCGGGGGCGCGAAGGATTTGCGTGTTAGAATTCTGCCTAGCCTGGCTGGCACAATGGTGATTGCCGAGCTACTCGTAGATTGTCGAGATGCTATGGGAGCTAACGTGGTAAACACCATGGCGGAAGCAGTAGCTCCCATCTTGGAGAAGCTATCTGGAGGAAGTGCAAATCTTAGAATCATATCCAATCTAGCAGATAGGCGAATCGCGAGAGCCACAGCGCACTTCTCGAAAGATGATCTAGGCGGCGAGGAAGTTGTGGATGGAATCGTTCAGGCATATGCCTTTGCGGCGGCGGATCCGTACAGGTGTGCCACCCACAACAAGGGAGTGATGAACGGGATCACAGCGGTCTGCCTCGCAACAGGAAACGATACCCGCGCTATAGAGGCGGGCGCACATGCTTACGCGGCCAGGACAGGGCACTATTCGCCTCTGACACATTGGAATAAGGACGAGAATGGTGACCTTGAAGGATCCATAGAGATACCAGCCGCAGTTGGGATAGTAGGAGGAATAACCTCCGTATATCCAGCAGCAAGGATCAGCCTAAAGATTCTACGAGTCAAGACTGCAAAGGAACTGGGGGAAGTTATGGCAGCGGTCGGCCTAGCGCAAAACCTGGCGGCACTCAGGGCTTTAGCCGCAGAAGGAATCCAGAGAGGTCACATGTCCCTCCATGCAAGAAACATCGCCGCTATGGCTGGAGCTGAAGGAGACATGATCGACACCGTTGCGGCGGCAATGGTGAACGAGAAGAAAGTAAGATTGGACCGAGCCAAAGAGCTCCTTACAGAGCTGGTGTCCTCAAAGAGCAGGGATGCCCCCCACAAAGAACCCCACCAGGCCAAGAAGCATCCAAACTAAGACCTGAGTTTTCATCTTTCGAACGGTTGTGGCTGTCGGGTCACGGTTCAGCCGGTAGGATGAGTACAAGAAACCTAGATCCGCAACGACGACTATAGGATAGTAGAGCACTGAGACTTTCTGGTCGAAAATAGGAACTAGGAAGCTCAAGAGAACGGCTACGCCGAAGAATGCAGTTGCAAGTTCCGCCGCGCGCTTCGGTCCTTGCGTAACCGCGATCGTCATGATTCCCTTGGAACTATCACCTGCAACATCTGCAATCCCTTTCGCGACCTCGCGAGCCGTGTTGGCCAAGAAGGCGAGGAGAAAGAAGATGAAGAGCAATGGGCGCAAGCTGTTGACTGCTAAGCCCCCGAAGAAGAAGGGTAAAGCGACGTTGAAACTTACGACGACATTTCCCAACAGACCAGTCCTTTTTCCACGCGTGTTGTAGTAAGCCATCAGAGCTAAGGCAATCAGCGCCGTCAGAAAGGTGAAGATACCCAGCACAAATGAGGATATCAGCGCGAGGGCAGAGAAAACGATCGACAATCCGTAGGCCTGTCGGATAGTCACCTTACCTGAAGGGATAGGCCGGTCAGGGCTGTTGACTCTGTCCACTTGCACATCCTGAATGTCGTTAAACACCATCGTCCCAGCTAGAAGCAAGAATGCTGTGAGAAAGCCAAAGACGGCCTGTGTCGGATTAGGCAGGGTACCAAGGCCTATTGTCTCCGCGACTAGAACTGCCAACCCAATCATGAGGCAATTGGGAATTCTGATCAGCGTCAGGAACGGAGCTAGTCGAGCCGAGGATGCGGGGCTTGTCGGATTCAGTCGCCGCTCGTCGGAGGGATTTGTGGTTTCCACAATTACATTGTTTCAGAATAAGCCTAAATAAACTGGCGAGGCGTATGCCGATATCGACATATGTCCGTCAAGAAAGAGTCCACCTTACTGGAAGACCTAAACCAGGCCCTGGCGGGGGAAACCCTGGCCGCCTTCCGGTACCTTTACCTAAGCAAAATCGCCAACGGTATCAACTCCGCCCATCTCTCGTCAATCTTCCAGGAGATCGCCAAAGAAGAGTGGGCTCATGCATCGACCCTCATGGGGAGAATAATTCAGCTGGGAGGTGTGCCCCTTGCAAGGCCGGCAGAGTGGGAGAAGAGAAGCTTTCTTCCGTACTATGAGCCTCCTAGGAGAGGGAACGATTTGAAGGCTCTAATCAAGGATAGTCTAAAGCTTGAGAGGGCTTCTATTGACTTTTTCCAGAAGTTGGCTCTGAAGACGAGAGACAGCGATCTGATAACCTACAGAATGGCCATGGATGTCATGGCCGAAGAGGCCCGCGATGAGCAGAGAATCTCTGCTCTAGTAGAGTAGCCCCTCTAGATGGTTTCTAGACCCATCCGCGTATCTTCATCGCGGCGGTTACCTTGCCAATAGCGTAGATGTAGGCCCCGGTCCGCATGTCGACATTGTTCTCTTGGCTTGTCTTGTAGACCTCAGCGAAGGCCTTCTTCATTATAGACTTCAATCTCTGGTCAACTTCCTCGGCGCTCCAATAGAGGTGCTGGAGATTCTGGACCCACTCGAGATAACTTGTGCTGACGCCTCCGGAATTCGCGAGTATATCAGGAATCAACGTCACATTTCTCTTGAACAGAATCTCATCAGCCTCGGGCGTAGTCGGACCATTGGCGCCCTCGGCCACCAGCTTCGCCTTTATTTTCGAAGCGTTCTTTTCGGTGATAACATCTTCGAGAGCAGCCGGCACGAGGATGTCGACGTCAAGCTCCAACAGTTCCTCGTTAGTAATGGGTTCACTCTCCGGCATGTTGACGATGTTGCCGGTTTTCTTCTTGTAAGCTGAGACTTCGTTGAACCAGATTCCGTTCTTCTTGTAGGCTCCGCCCTTGGAATCGGAGACCGCGACGACTTTCACCCCTGCTTCTTCAAGGAACATATGAGCAAAAGATCCAACGTTGCCAAAGCCTTGTACTGCACACGTCGCCTTTTTCAGGTCCATCTTGAGGTGCCGAGCTGCTTCCTCGACGTTGATCGACACACCACGGCCAGTGGCAGAATCTCGACCAAGCGATCCCCCAATTATCAATGGTTTCCCCGTGACGACAGCGAAGGGATTGTTTCGTTCATTCTTGCTGTACTCATCCATGAACCATGCCATAGTCTGAGAGTCTGTGTAAACGTCAGGTGCGGGAATGTCTCTGAAGGGACCAACTATCTCGCTGATCAAGGAAAAGAATGATCTTGACAGTCTCTCTAGTTCCGAGTGAGAGAGTTGCTTGGGATTGACTGTCACTCCTCCTTTGGCTCCGCCGAATGGGATACCCGCGACTGCGCACTTCCAAGTCATCCACATCGAGAGCGCTTTTACTTCATCTATCGTAACGTTAGGATGGAATCTTATTCCTCCCTTGTAGGGTCCAAGAGCATTGTTGTGCTGGCTTCTGAAGCCTTGGTAGAGGAGAATTCGGCCATCATCCATCTTGACTGGAAAGTTGATGCTAAGAATTCGTCTGGGCTTTCGCAGAATCTCTTGGACGTTTGGGTCCAGTTTCATTATGTCAGCGGCTTTCTGGAATTGTTCCAGAGCCATGTCGTACTGAGTCTTCTGCATCCCCATGCTAACTGGCGCGGCGTCGTGCTTTGATGTAGTCTCCAGCAACAAACGAGCCTTCTAATTCGGAGACGCCACCGAGAAAATCTCCATTTAGACCTTTCTTCACTCACAACCGAAAAATGTTTCAACGAAAAGCTGTCGGCGTTCTTGCAGATGGACAAGGCTTTTTATAAAGACCCCGGAGTTTCTTCTCTCTGTGTTTCACGTAAGGAGAAAATGAACTAGACAATGTCCGCAAAGCCCCATCTCAACTTGATCGTGATGGGTCACGTAGACCATGGCAAGAGCACGTTGACAGGCCACTTGCTCTTCGATGCTGGATACATTGATCAAAAAACGATTGATAATTACGCGAAAGAATCAGAGAAGACTGGCGCGGGCGACACATTCAAGTTCGCCTGGGTCCTAGACACTATCAAAGAGGAACGGGAGAGAGGAGTGACCATCGACCTCTCATTCCAGAAATTCGAGACCCCTCACAACTTCTACACCATAATCGACGCACCAGGACACCGCGACTTCATCAAGAACATGATCACAGGCGCCAGCCAAGCGGATGTTGCAATTCTCGTAATTTCTGCAAAGAAGGGAGAGTTCGAAGTAGCCATTGGACCTGGAGGACAGGCGCGGGAACACGCTTACCTCGCAAGGACCCTCGGCGTCAAACAACTGGTTGTAGCCATCAACAAGATGGATGATCAGACAGTCAAGTACACTGAAGAGCGTTACAAGGAAGCCAGGAAGGAGCTGGAAGGACTGCTGAAGACGGTCGGGTATGATATTTCCAAGATTAATTTCGTTCCTACCAGCGGATGGCTGGGAGATAACCTTGCAAAGAAGAGTGCCAATACTCCCTGGTACAAGGGTCCTAGCATATTGGATTCGCTCGATGCTATTATTCCACCACCCAAACCTCTCGACAAGCCACTGAGAGTTCCCATCCAGGACGTTTACACGATAACCGGAGTTGGGACCGTCCCGGTAGGACGCGTCGAGACGGGAGTGTTGAAGGACGGAGACAAGGTGATCTTCATGCCTTCCGGGAAGGTCGGAGAATGCAAGACGATCGAGACACACCACGTTAGAATGACCAAAGCGGAACCGGGAGACAACATTGGGTTCAACATCCGCGGGGTAGCCAAGAATGAGATAGGGAGAGGCGAGGTCATGGGTCACACGGACAACCCACCAACGGTCGCAAAGGCATTCGTCGGCCAAATTATCATCATTTACCATCCAACCGCTATCGCTGCCGGATACACTCCGGTACTGCACGCTCACACCGCTACGGTTGGTGTAACCTTCGAGGAACTGATACGCAAATTGGACCCGCGAACCGGTCAAGTAGTTGAGGAGAAACCCTCATTCCTCAAAGTGGGCGACAGTGCTCTCGTCAAGATGAGGCCGCTCAGACCAATGGTGCTTGAAGCCTTCAAGGACATTCCTGAGCTTGGACGATTCGCCATCCGCGATATGGGAGCCACGGTTGGTGTCGGAGTCGTTCAGGAAATCAAGGAAAAGGGCGAGATTCCGAAGGCCTAACGCCCAACAAGAATACCTCCTAGCCCGAACTTTCCCATTAGCCGAGCTTGTACAGTAGTCCAACAATAGCGAAGTTGGCTATCTTCTTAGAATCTCGTCACATGCTTCTTTTGCGAAAGATGGCTAGAATCGCATGCCAAGATCCTCGCGTCGATGTCCTTGCTCTAGACGTCAACCAGAGTTATGGGGAGATAATGATCCTACCGCTGTTCTCAAAAGATACCAACGTTTTTAACAGTACACGGGTGGGCTGTGAACTCCGCAAGAAACGTAGAATCATGAAGGTATCTTGGAATGGTCTCCAAAGCTAGAATCCGACTGTCCAGCACAGACCCCCAGGATATCAACACAATATGCGCGGAAATCAAGGAAATAGCCGACAAGACCGGAGTCAAGCTCAAAGGACCTATTCCCCTACCAACAAAGAAGCTTATGGTCCCAACCCGAAAATCGCCAGCGGGCCAAGGCACAAACACTTTCGACAAGTGGGAGATGAGGATTCACAAACGACTCATCGATGTCGATCCGAACGAGCGCTTTTTGAAACGGCTGATGCGGATTCGAGCCCCGGACGACGTTTTTATTGAGATTGAACTCGTGTAGTCTTCGTGACCACGCTTCTCTTATTCATTACAACGAAAGCAAAGTAGGCTGCAATAAGGAGCATGTTAGAGATGCAGTTACGACGAACGGTCTCTGGGCCACGAAAAATCTGACGGATAGCCAATCATGGAGGGGCTTTCTCGGGTTCGGTCAACTGCCAACATGTCAATTCCGCAAGCCAAGGCCATTAGTGATAACGTTCTTCGCATGGAAGCGAGACAGCCGATATGCTTTTTTGGGGAGCTCGACCTAGTTGAGCCATGGTATTGGAGACCGAGAAGTGTCCTGTCTGCGGGACGTCTGTCAAGAAGGAGAATCTGAAGGGACACCTTGCTAGGGTTCATGCCGATCGTCCTACTTCCCCGACCAATGTTCCTAGCATTGTCAAGAATCGTTCTGTCTTTAGTAGCCATCGAAAGAGAAACATCGCGATTCTGTCCTTGGTGTTGTTGGCAGTTATTGGGATTGCCTTTTTCGTTTTTTCAGCGCAAAATATGAATATGCCAGGAACAAATCCAGGTCCAGCCTCACCTGGGTCTATTGAACAATTCAATTATTTGAACCGACAGATGAGTCGTTGTTTGTGGGGTGCAAACATGGGAGACGAAATGGGCTACACGAATTGGATGAACATGTTGGCAGACGATACTTACATTCAGGGAGCCTGCTGTAACCCCATGGTCGCAACGGACTATCAGAATCAAATTTCCGAACTTTCGAACTATACTTCCTTATCTTCGCTGATTGCTAAAGACCCGTATAACATCCCAGCTCCAGTTGTCAAGGCTGACATTGCTGGGCAAAAACTGACTCTCACAACTGACCAGCAGTCAGTCTTCGCAAGTGCTGCAACCCTGTCAAAGGAGAATTGGTGTTGTTGCCAGTGTTGGAGCTGGTATCAGCATGAAGGACTTGCCAAGATCTTGATTGTCAGATACGGGTACACTGCACAACAGGTCGCTCATGTCAATGACCTCGAAGCGTGCTGTGGTACCGGTACCGGCCCTATGAGAATGAATTGAGATGGGCTCAGGGGCTCAATCTATCCCATTGCTAAGCCCGACGTCGCCCGCGAGAAGCTAGTCCTCACAACCGACCAGCAGACTACCCTTACCAGCGCAGCTAGCAAAACCAATGATCACGGTTGGTGTAGTGGCAAGCGCTGGGCGTATTACGCTCACGAGGGTCAGGCAAAGGCGTTTGGTCGCGCAGTACGGATACAATACCCATCAGGTCGTCACCGTCATCAATCTTGAAGACTGTTGCGGCGAACCCGGCACATGAATATGTAGCCCGCTGAATCACCAAGTCTACGCTGCAAAAGCTGCGGTGATGCCGACTGCGAGTTTTATGGGCGGGATGCTCATGGAATGGCTCCATAGTGGCGACATAGCCGATAGGTTTTAGGGAGACTCGGGCCGAACCGAGGGGTAGCATTGGAGACCGAGAGGTGTTCTGTTTGCGGGCCTCCGTCAAGAGGGATAATCTGAGCGGCCATGACAGAGTTCATTCTAGGCGGTCCGGATCACTCAACGCTGAATCCAAGACAGTAACCTACTCTGCACAGAGGTCCGTCTTCCGAAAAAGTCATCGTCGGAGGAACTTGCTGGTGCTGTCCCTCGTTGCGCTGGCAGTGATTGGTGTAGCTTTCGTGGCCGCGAGCTATGACAGAGGGGTTCACTGGCATCCCATCCTGTCCATTACCAGAAACGGAAGCCCCTACACAGTGCCCGCGCAGATAGGGATAGACCCGAGTTTGTACAAGGACCACTCGTTGGACCAGTACGGAATAGGGATGGCGCCTCTACATACTCATGATACGACAGGAAAAATCCATGTGGAGGTCAACACATCCCATCGAGACTTTACCCTCCACGAGTTTCTCGCGATCTGGGGTCAGCCAAGTGACGGTAGCAGCATTGATGGGCATCCGGTGACTTCTGTTACAGTGGACGGAGTCCAGCAAGCATCGGCTAAAGGAGACGTAGTTCTCAAGGACGGCGAGAAGATCGCTATGACGCTCTCAGGCTAGGCAAGTAGAAGAATCCTCTCTGCAGTCATTTCTCACAGCTCTCTGGTAACATGGATCCAGGGGATGTATCTATTGGATCTCCTATCCGCACCGGAAATTGCAACGGTCTCGAAGAGCTTTACCGGTACTGGACGGTCCGCTCGGTTGAGAAACCACGCTACGGAATTAGGCACTAGTCGAGAGAGCTAAGCGGGTCTGCTCTCTAAGCTTCCCGGTATCGGTCCATGTAAGCGCGAGGATTCCACCGAGCATTCCCAAGACCAGTCCCACCAGAAGGCCGCCCATGCTTCCCAGGATGCTTACAACCGAGAAGGCGAGGATGATGGCTCCCCACAGTTGGTTCTCTGCGGAGCGCGTGTAGAGCATAACAGAGCCTAAGATCACCATTATCCCAGAGGCTATTCCGAACGCCGCAAGAACTGGGACAGAACCTAGCATCCAAGGCACCATCATGCCTCCCATCATGCCTCCCATCATGCTACCGGTCATCCCCGTCCCCACTTGCATACCCTCCGTCCCACCCATCATTATTCCTGGGACGCCGAGCGCGAACATGGACATGGCAACGGAGCCCAGAAGGATGAAGACCCCTGCAACGAGGCTGAGAGCGAAGGCAGCTACTGGTTTCGACGGTACGCTCATACTATTCAGCATATTTATGAGTCAAATATTATTTTTGAATCTGTTGTGCATCGCGGAGAAGTGCATCTTAACCAAGTGACCAATCCTCTTAGGGGATTTCTGTCTGGACGGCCCCAGTCCTCAGGATATGTTCTGCATGTCTGCCTTCGTCTCGGAGTTCGTTTTAGTGTCCGCTTTTCTCCTATCCTGGTCTTTCTGGGAGTTCTTTGGCAAGCTAAACAGGTAGAGCGCAAGGCTTCCGACACCAATGCTGGACGCGAATCCTGCTGAGACGTATGGCGCGTTTGTCCGGAAGATGAAGGGAATGGTTGTTTGGGTTACGTTGACATTCACGAAGGTATTCACTGCGACGTTACTGTTGTAAGCTGTCAGAGTAACGTACCTCTCGCCAAGGTCCGCGGTCCAGGCAGCAGAGACCCTGAACTTGGCCGTTACTGCGTTCGCGGTCGGCTCGATCCCGCTCGGGACTGCGAATCCGTATACTAAAGGTGGGGACCCGAATGGCGCGTCGTGGCCGTCAGCTGAGACGTTCAGGTAGACGGGACCGGCCGCTTGGTCCGTGATGGATGCAGGTATGGTTTGGGATGCTCCCCGTTCAACTTTGACAGGCTGGACTCCTGCGCTGATAGAGATGGGAACAGGTAAGCTGGCGTTAACGTATCCGACGGCCCCGAGTCCAAATGCTGTGAACCAGACCAGATTTCCTGGTCCAGGCCACATCCACCAAATGTAAGGGATCGTAGTCGCGGGAACGAAGTACTCGGTTAATGATCCAGTAGTTGGATCGTACTTGGCAACTCTTCCGGCGAAATGCTCAGAGAACCATATCATGCCGTTGGAATCGAGAGATATTGCGTTAGGGAGCCCGACAGGACAGTCTGGATTGTATGACTCTGAACAATACCCGATGCCAAATACTCTCCACTCTCCAGTCGAAGGGTTGAAGCTACCGAACTGGCCGCGGCCATGATCGGTAAACCAGACTACGCCCCCGCTGTCGACTGCCAATTGGATAGGGAAGGCAATTTCAACGCTGGGCGGCGGACCGTAGTCAGTAACGTTGCAGGACCCTGTAAGGCAGGGAATTATGTGTCCGATCCTCTTTGCGGTCGTCTCCGCGAACCATATTGTGCCGTCTGGTCCGATTGTAATTCCCTGTAGCGACGCGCTTGATGCTGGCGCATCAAAAAATTGTGGAGACACAATCCCTGAAGGATCGTATGCAACGACCTGGTTGCTTCCTAGGAGAGTGATCCATATCCTTCCGTAGGTATCGTTCGTCATGTATTGAGGGCTACCCCCGGGAAATGTGTGCTCTATGGTCGTGTATCCCTTAGTAGCATCATAGTAGGCGAGGCTGTTATTTTCGAGGAACCAAACCCTGTTACGTTTCTGATCGTAGAAAATGTCGGACGGAATCGCGTTCGTGAGGTTAACAACTGGATGCGGCTTTGCGCCAATTGTGAAGTTTACTATCTGTGCTTGGGGAGGCTCAACGACATTATTTGCAATATTGCCTTCCTTTATCGTGACAATCCAGATACTCTTGTTGCTGGCTGGATAGAGGACAAACGGCGTAAAGTCGGACGAATTCTGCGAAATACGAAACGTAGTCACGTAAGGATTGGTTGATGAGGATCCAAGTATGACATTGGGCGCCATGGGGCCAGCGGCTCTTGTCGTGAAGACTCCAACGAATTGAAAGGAGATTGCTAGAAGGATGATTGAGATCGTCGCCGTTCCTACGCCGCTCGTCGGAGATCCCTCTATCCGACGTTCAACAATCCGTTCTGCATGAATGTATGGGCAGTACAGAAAGAGATGCAGAACACTCTGAACTGGCCGATCTTAGATGCTAAGAATGGGGGCACTGAAAGGGTTTGTCCGCCCTGAATCTCTGTCCCCCGTATTGCATAGTTGTCTATTGCAAAACCGTGTGTTTGAGTATCACCGTTGATGATCGTAACCTTGACGATGTCGCACCGATGCACGCTCATGATCGGCCATTGTCCTTGATGATCCTTGCTGTCGTTGAACCCGTTGATGCTGGCCAAGATAGAGAAATTGCGGGTTGTGCCGGCTATTCCTTCGCAAGGTGAACCGGGAAGACCAACGGCGAACGTCATGATCCCGCCTCCCAGAGCCGCAGCTACTACGATGACGATAACTGCAAGCATCTTGTTCTTCAGCACTAGTCTGCCTCGTACCTCGTAAAGGAGAACCAAAGGCTCCTGGAGGAAAACTCGCTAATAGGGTCTTCGCCCATATCATGATCTAGATCAATATTGTTTCGTCTAAGACTCTCGCGCGCTGGAATTCCTGGTCGAAGATATCTCTCACCCTCGCCAGCCGTTATCTTTGGCCAGACGCATTTATATGATAAACTGAGCTAGGCGATCATCGATCGTTGCCCCACTCAAGATATATTTGCATAATAATAATAGGAGTTTGTCTTACAGCGGGGGTACCAGAGTCAGGTCAAACGCTGACCACATGGGCGGGTCGCGCCTCTAGCATGCGCGCGCTACACTCAAGACCCAAATGAAGAGAGGTGTCGCATGTTTGATGCCTCTGGGAGCGCGGGTGTGTTATCCCGTGGCGTAGGCCTTCGTGGGTTCGAATCCCACCCCCCGCACCACCTTCGCACGCGGAAATTACTAGTTCAAACCGACCGGTCTACGGACAATTCGCCACTTCATTAGAGATAGAACTCGCTCGGGCGAACGAATTCAAAATCTAAATCAACTTGTGGCAAGGGACTGTTCACGGCGGAATGGTAGTAGGCAGAGAAAATTAGCATTGCAGGATGAGACTAGGGGCTTCCGAGAGGGGGAGCGGATTGCAAAGATCTCGGTCTGGACTCTCTTGGCTCTAGGTATCATTGAGATAGTCTTCAGCCTAATCAGTAGTAGCATCTCGCTTCTCGCCGACGGAATAGACTCTGTATCCGACGCGGTAGTGAGCTTCTTCGTGTGGACTGGCCTACGCATCATCCGTCGGAGGCCGAGTCGGAGGTTCCAGTTCGGCTACTATAAGGTCGAGAGTTTCACTGCTCTAATCACGGCCATCATACTCGTGGGAGTCTCTGCCTACATTTTCCTCCGATCCTACAGAGCACTGCTCGACCCCGCACCTATTCGGCTGCCCATACCTGCGCTCATCGTCCTCTTGGCTGCGGGTCTGGGGTCTCTCTATCGTGCACTCCAAATGCGCCGAATAGCCAACAGGTACAACATTCTATCCCTCAAGGTCGACGCGAGAAATTCTATCAAGGACTCGACTTCGTCCTTCGTAGCTTTTGCCAGCGTCCTCCTCTCGACGTTCGGAATACATCACGCAGACGCGATCGGAGGAATGTTGATAGCCGTTTACATCCTCACGGTCGCCTATGTCGCCTTGCGAGAATCCAGCCTTGTACTCCTCGACGAGTTCCATGAGCCAGATCTCTCTCGCGAAATAGAACATCTCATAAGAGCTCACCCGGATGTGAGGGGAATCAGGGACCTGAGACTTCGCCGAGCTGGACCCTTCGTAGTAGGAATACTAGAGGTAGAGGTTGAAGGGAACATGACACTGAATGAAGCCCACGAGGTCGCCACTGAGCTGGAAACCTCGGTCCGGGCGAGAATCACGGGACTACGAAGGCTAGTCGTTACTCCCGTCCCTGTAGTCGACCCTCACAAACACCCTCACGAACACTATGCGCCCTGAGACTTGCGGGCGGGCTAGAATAGAACGTGTCTGGCCTCATCGATCAGATTCGCCTGGGAATATTTGTTAGCATTCTCTCCATTATTTGTAAGTCGCTCGGATGTCACTAGCTGGCCAGAGCGGAGGGTTGATCCAAATTGGGGCGTAGAGAAATTGTGAGAGATGGCTACAACAAAATTGCGTCCAAATACGCTGCTAGGCGGACTGCCACCTCAGAAGATATTCAGCTATTGAACCTACTCGTAGCGCGTTTGCCTTTGCGAGCCAAAGTGTTGGACGCAGGCTGTGGCTCAGGATATCCTGTTTCCCAGTTTCTCTCCCAGTATTTCCAAATCACTGGCGTCGACTTTGCCGAAGAGCAGATTCGACTAGCGAAAACAAATTTGCCGGAATCAACGTTTGTCAGCGGCGACCTTACAAAGATGCCCTTCAAAGAGGATGTTTTTGATGCACTCGTCTCATACTATGCGATCATCCACGTGCCCCGCCAGCAACATTCGACGCTGCTAATCGACTTTCACCGGATTCTAAAGACGGGCGGGCTAGCCTTACTATGCCTGGGGATCGGCGATCTTCCGGAAGATACCGCGGATTATCTCGGTACCGAGATGCTCTGGAGTCATTATGACAAGGAGACAAATCTGAGGATGATGAAACAGAGTGGATTCAGCCTGCTATGGTCGAAGGTTGTAGAGGATCCAATCGACGCTCACGCGGCTCATCTCTTCGTGTTGGGACAGAAGGTGTAGAGAACTGAACGATTCTCGGACTCGAGCAGGGTTTCGGTTTGCAAACTTCTACCTCTACCGAAAACATTGTCGCCTAAGTGGATCGAGTCTTCCTGTGAAAAGGCTCAAGGTTTCAGATCCTTCACAGTTGTAAATCCGAGTCTCCTCGAGTAAATCGCCGCGGTAGCCACGGATACAGCGGTTAGTGCTGATGCAGACACGAGTGTTGAAAGCTCCAAGTCCGCGACCGATACGCTAGGGTCAGGTACAAGGAAGAAGATCGAGATGGCCCATGCAACCGGGATTGCGATCAGCATAGAGATCGCGAGGACTCCCCATGATTCCCATAGCAATAGTCCGAGTCTGTACCAGACATTTGCACCTAACACCTTCAAGACGACGTAGTCGTTGAACCTTCGAGAGAAATTCGTTGCCAAGTAGCTCAGCAATATCCCACAGGTTAGACCCAATGCTAGGATCGGAACTAGGAAGATGTGGGACCATGTACTGTTCAGGAATGCCAAGTTTGAGCTCAGAATTGCATCTTGGGACCTAACTACCAGTCCGAATGAGTTTGCCAGTTGCGACACTGCGGACAAGACTGTTGGGTCGTTATTCGTCTTCAACAGCAGAATGTTGTACCCGTTTACTCCAAGATTCCTTTGAAGCGCTTTGACCGGCGCATACAGAACCCGTCCAGCATTCAGAGGATCCACTAGGGCGCTCTTGACGTCATACCGATAGCCGAAGGCGCTTACCTGAGAGAGGTTGAAGGGCATCTGGACAATATTCCCCACAAGCGAGTCGCCGGCGATCATAGTATACTGTGCATCGCTGCTCTGCAGAAATCCGTCAGAAGTGTACCAGTCACCAATTGCACTGGTTGCATTGATTCCTACGATGAGCGCATTGGTTGAGCCGGTCTCCGCTTCAGGGATGATCTGTGTGTTGATGTTTTCTCCAGTGTCTTGGTTGCTGGCAAGATGTGCTTTGACGTAGCCCGTTATAGGGGTCATCGTAATGAGTCGTGTGTCGACCGTCTCGACGCCAGGAATCGTGCTAAAAGCGGACGCGTTTTGAAGGGAGATGAGGTATGATTCGTTCACGTAGTTTATCGATGGAAGACGAGTTAATCGGGAAAATGACGTTGCGAGGCTAACGTATTGGTTGTAGACGTTGGCGTTCGCCACGATTAGGACATGTGGAGGCATAGCCCGGACCACATAGCTCGCTGATGTATCTGCTGAGACCAGCGCTCCGGATAGGACGATCATGCTTAGGCAGATACATACGCCCATGCTGAGCAGAGTTTTGTTGAACCCGCTGTCCCGCGAAACATTACTCGTCGCCAAGTTGAAGGCGGAGCCGAGCCACCTAATTCTGAGGGGTTTTCCGAGACTCTTCAGATCTAAATTGGCGAGTTGTTTTGAAATCGCATTAACGCTGGAGGACCCGACAATTCTTCTTACTCGAAAACTAGCGACAAAGTAGGCGAGCAAGAAGGAGATCATCGGAACCACAATCAGAATAGTTGCACCCGCATCGGCAATTGGCCCTACTTGTTTGTATAGTGAAATTGATGGCCAGGACCAGAAGGCATAGACTAGGAGCGCAGAGAGCGCCCCTACCAGACAGCTGGAAAGTATCACGAGAAGAGCCTCGAATGTTATGTATGAGAGAAGACGTCTAGGGAGAGCGCCGGCAGCTTTGATCACGCCAATGTCCCTCATCCGCTGGTTGATCATCGATGATACCAAGTAGGAAGTGGATAGCAATCCTACGATACCAATGAGACCCAGAGCGAGGACCAAGTAAGCGAAGATCAGCCAAGAGATGCCGAAAGTCGATCTCATCGACGAATCAACCCCAAGTCTTGTGGCTAGGTCTTGACCGAGGAGAAGCAGGAGTGTAGTCGCTGCGATAGTGAGAGTCAAACCTAGGAATGCGAGGTAGGAATGAAAACCTCGCCGTTGCAGGCTTTTAGTTGCGAACCCTAGCGGGCCTATCAACGCTTCCCAAACTTCCATTCTCGAGACGAAAGATCACATCTGCCATCTCGACTATTCGATCATCATGAGTCGTGACCACGAGAGTCTTCCTCTTCTCTCCCTTCAGTCTAGCGAGAAGTTTGACGATTTCTAGCCCAGTCTTTTGGTCAAGGTTTCCCGTAGGCTCGTCAGCGAGAATTAGAGGCGGATCATTGGCGATTGCACGTGCAATCGCAACGCGCTGCTGCTCTCCCCCGCTAAGCTGAGCGGGAAGGTGCTTTGCTCTCTCGGTTAGCCCGACCATGCTGATGAGCTCCGCGGTCAATTTCTCATTCCTTCCGCTATCACTCCATCCAGCCAATTCCATCATCAATTCCACGTTCTCTTCAGCGGTCAGAGTCGAGACGAGATTGTAGGATTGAAAGATGAATCCTATGTTTGCGGATCTGAATGCCGAGAGAGAATGCTCATTCGACCCGTTCAAATCAAGCCCTAGGACCCTGGCTTCTCCCCGAGAAGGTTTCTCTAGTCCCGCGATGATGTTGAGAACGGTTGTCTTGCCGGCTCCGGACGGTCCGACGATCGCGGCGACCTCTCCTTCCTTAATGTTGAGCGTTATTGATGAGAGAGCCTTGAGAGGGTTACCATTTACCAGGTACTCCTTGGAGACATCCACGAAATCAACTGCGAGCCCTGGGGCCCTAACCTCGATCCCTTCCTCTTGGGAGGCCATTGGGGTTCTTCAGATCTACTGTATCGATGGAGCTTATACTTACCGACAGGATAGATGTGGGATGAATGGCAAGTTTGGCTAGTACGAGTCTAACATGAGAAGTTCTGGGTAGCGTTCTGGTCGGATGAGCTGAATGTGCTCGGTCTCGCTGTGCAGGTGTAGACTGAAACGGACCCCGCTGTGACGTTTGTCCATTGGATTGTGACAGTGTAGCCTCCACTTGAGAGGATTGGGAGGTATACTTGGTAGGACTTGTCCTGAAAGACGCCGGCGCTCAGATTCCCTGTTAGTGCGTATTGAAGACCAGGCGGTTCGGTATCCCGTTGTATTGGGTGGCGTATGGCTGCCGAAGGGTGACTGTCCCGGTCACATCGGTGACGTCAGGCCCTATTAGGAATGTGCTGGTAACAAGTCCTCCGACAATGAGACCGATCAGCGCGACTATGATGATTGCAATAATGTACTTTCTATGACTGTGGGGCTGGCTCGCAGTTGGCATTCCATAGCCTTGTTGAGGATAAGAATAGTTTGGAGCGTATGTTCCAGTCTGCATGGATGCACCGGTGCCAGTCGGCTTGAGACTCGTACCGCACGCCGGGCAATAGGCTGTTGTTGACTGGATTCCTTTTCCGCATACTGGACAGTTGGGCATAGGGCGAGTTCGGCTTTTGATTATTTCAGGTTATTCCTAGATGAGTCTCGTTGCGCTTGCAAAAATTCTGTATGATCATAATCTCGTGTACCATAGATAGCAAATAGCCCCGAGCAATGCAAACGCCAGCGAGGGTCCAACGAGGACTGAAATCGGATACAATGTAGACCCTTGGCTCTGGAGCGCTCTGAATGCCTGCATGGCCCAGGTCATGGGATTCGTCTGCACAATCGGTTGAACTATTGCTGGGAAGAGGCTGACATCATAGAATATCGTACTCAGGAACGAGAGGTAGAGCTGTATCGCGCTTCTTACAGTCGCGAACACTTCAATGGTAGAGGCGAAAGCTGACACGGCTATTGAAAGTCCCACTATGCCCAGAGAAAACACTGCGACAATCACAAAAGCCTCGACAAGTCGAGGGCTAAACAAGATACCGTAGAGATACGATATGACGAGGGTGCCAGGAAACGTTGCGATGACGCTACGCGCTACTCCACCAATGATCCTTGACAAGGCGAATACTTTGCGAGGGATGGGAAGTGTCAAGAGATATGACGCGAGATCTTTGATGTACTTCTCCCGCCAAATGTCCCGCCCTGATTGAAAAGCAGCAACCATGGCGGTTATGAGGTTGGAGCCTGGAGCGATCCTAAGAAAGTAGCTGGAACCGATCAGATTTCCGAACGTCGCAGCCGTGACAAACAGGTCTATGCAGAAATTCGCGAACATTATTCCGATCAAGAACTTGTCGGAGAACAGTATCTTGACATCCCTCTCGATCACCCGCGGGATTAGGTGGACCGAGCTCACGCGTAGACTCCTCCCTCCAGACGGCGAAAGTAGAACGTCGCTCCAAGGCCTAGGAAAATTGCCACGAACGCAAATAGACCTGCCAGACCTGTAAGGTCTAGGCTGAACCCGGACAAGGCTGCCCTGGTGCTGTCTGCAGCAAACGTGACGGGCGAAAATGGCGCGAGAGCCGCGACGTAGCTTGGCATGAAAGCCAACGGATAGAGTGCAGTGCTGGCTCTGGACACTGCTAACTCCAATAACGCCAGCACGACGTCGAACCTGTTGGCGCTGCGAACGCTTACGGCTACAGTTATCGAAAGTCCTGTAACGCCAAACGCGAGAAGGAACAGATCGAGAACCGCCGCTACGAGAGATAGCGGATTCGAAAAGTTCTCCAACACAGCGACTATGGCAAACATTGGAATGGTGTATATCATCGCGCGGACTGCCCCACCGAGGGCGCGGCCTATGATGAACTCGCGTCTAGGGATTGGCAGGGTCAAGAGATAGTCGAGCAGTCCTTCTTCGGCCTCTTCAAAAATGTCGTACCCGATAATGAAAGAGATCGACGCTACTACTGAGACGACGCTTCCCACCGCGTAGTAAGGAAAGAATCCGGGGAACTTTACGACTAGGCCGCTGATCAAGTATGCAAAGACGAACAGTTGGATGATGAAGGCTAGTGCTCTTGAGATTATGATCCACGGGGTCCGAAACAGTGTCGCTATGTCTCTCCGGGCCATCTGAAGGACAAGCCGGGAGGTCTTTTGACCCGACAGGTCACTCGAGTCTGTGACCTGTGTAGTTGAGGAAGACATCCTCCAATGTGACCTCCTTCAGATGAACACTGTCTATCTTGACTCCACGGTTTGTAAGCGTCTCCACAATCTTCGGGAGTAGTAGCCTACCACCACTCAAGTAGACAGTGACCTTGTTGCTCTCTTGAGTCACATCCTGTACCTCGCTAAACTGCGTGAGCAGATCGGTTGGACACTCCTGCCCATCGCCCAGCGTCAGTTCTAGGACCTCTCCACCTTTCGTCTTGCTCTTCAACTGCTCAGGCGTATCGATCGCCACGAGTCTGCCAAGATTTACGATCGCTACTCTGTCGGATAGCCTCTCAGCCTCATCCATCATGTTCGTCGCAACAATTACAGTGGACCCCTCGTCTCTAAGCTCCCGAATCATCTTCCACATCAGCAACCGACTAGGTACGTCGAGGAAGGCAGTCGGCTCATCAAACACCGCAATCTTTGGTCGCTGAGCTAGGACTTTGCAATCTTCAACCTTCTTTCTCATTCCACCGCTCATCAGCCAGGTTCTCTTGTTCCTCGCCTCCCAGAGGTCGACCGCACGCAAGACCTTTTCGACGCGACCCTCACGCTCAGCCTTGTCGAGATTTGTCGTCATTTTCAGATGCCAGTTGAGGACGTCAAACGCTCCGAGTATTCCGTCTACGCGGGGATCCTGGAACGCGATTCCAATGATCTTTCGCACATCATTCGGGTGCTGAACAACATCCAATCCGTTCACAGAGATGTTGCCGCTAGTCGGGCGATAGACTGTGCCCATCATCAGCATTAGGGTCGTCTTGCCCGCCCCATTCGGACCAAGGAGTCCAAGAATTTCTTCATCCTCAATGGTCATCGAAAATTCTTTGACGGCGTCAACTGTGCCAAATCTCTTGCCAGCCTTATCGAAGCCAATCAAAACAATTTTTTCACCGTGGAAAGATGAGTTTCTCTTGACGTTTGGTAGCACTGTTTGAAATCTCGATATTTCAACGATTGCCAGAACTAGACGAATACATAACACGGTTTAGCCGAGCTGGCGTTTCAAATCTGAATTGGGAGGTTTCATCGGCCAAATTGCGCTGAACACATTCAGGTCGACGATATCACGCGTTCGCGACATCATAGTAGAGTCGACGGTTCGTCTTTCCCTTGTTCTCTAGCTTCAGAAGCTCAATCCGTCCGATCTCGTTCAAGTGGGCTACGTGGAGGCCACCATCAGCTTGCCGATCTATTCCGGCGATTTCGACGACGCGTAGTTGCGCCTCGACTGGTGGGGCAGCTTCGGCCAATTTCACCATTTCCGGAAACTTCAGAGCCTCGCTTCTCTCCAGGAAATAGGATTTGACTGGGGCGTCATTAGCAATCAGCCTGTTCGCTTCTTTCACGAAGCCTTCAATCTGCGTCCGGTCGAATACTTCGAGGCTGAAGTCCATCCGAGATTTCTCAACATCAATCTGGTTACCGGTAATCAGACATTTAGCGCCAGAGTAGAAGAGAGCACTTAACAAGTGGCCTGCTGTGTGCATTCGCATTAATCGGTGCCGTCTGTCCCAGTCTATTCTACCTGTGACCGTTTGTCCGACAGTAAAGCCAGCAGAAGATTCCAAGATATGGAGAATCTCGTCCCCGTCCTTCGTAGTCTCTTTAACTTTCGTCCCATCTATGACGCCTGTATCGCAAGAAACGCCTCCACCCCTTGGGTAGAACAGGGTCTGGTCAAGTTCGGCGCGGGTCCCATAGGAGCTGACTATCTTCGCAGTGAAGTCTTGTGAGTAGGGTTGTTCCCAGTAGAGCTTCTTCGTCAAGCGAGGGTCACTCGTGAGTTTAGAGGATCGAAATATTGCGAGTTCAGCATTCATGTTGAGAATGAGTTTACATGACGGGATTCTTCGTTAAGATTGGAGTCTTCGTTTTCTTCGCTTCCTCGAAGGCTTGCTGCGCCTCTCTCACACTCGCCCCGTTGTGAACTATTTCTCGAACGGCAGTGATCATTGCAACTGGGTGCTCTGACTGCCAAATATTCCGTCCCATGTCCACGCCGATGGCCCCCTCCGCGATTGCGTCGTGGGCAAGTTCGAACGCGTCGAGTTCTGTCTCTAACTTCGGTCCTCCAGCAACGACAAGGGGGACAGGACAGCCTTTGACAACCTTTCCAAAATCTTCGCAGAAGTAGGTCTTGACAAAATGAGCTCCCATCTCGGCGGCAATTCGACAAGCCAGCCCCAGATACCTCGCATCCCTCTTCTCCAATTCCTTTCCAACAGCTGTAACCGCCAGCACTGGAATCCCATAGTCCTCTCCGAGGTTCACTAGATGACCAAGACTTTTCAGAGTCTGATGCTCATGCTGGGTCCCGACGAAGATCGATAGGGCGACCGCTGATACGTTCAGCCGAATCGCGTCTTTGAAGGAGGTGGTGGTCGCTTCGTTCGTCAGTGACTCCCCAACTACACTGGCGCCTCCAGAGACCCTCAAGACGATTGGGACGTTGGTCTTGGGGTCGACCGATGTGCGAAGAACTCCTCGAGTACACATTATGGCATCAGAGTAGGGTAGCAATGGTTCGATGGTCACTCGAGGCTCCTCCAGCCTGTGGGTCGGACCCATGAAGTAGCCATGGTCTACAGCTAACATCACTGCGTGACCGGTCGAAGGCTTGATGATTCGTGACAGGCGATTCTTCATTCCCCAATCCATTGTGAAAACCTAGCTAGGAGAAGGAACAACGAAATATTATGGTTTCTTCTCGGAGTTACAACACTCCTATATTGTTTAACACTCTGGGCTCCAATGCACTCATTGCCAGTGTCCGAGGACGCCTGACCAGATGATCAGAGTGGGATGGCCGTACTTTGAAGGGTGGCCGTTTCAGGAGCGCTGGGTCCAGATCGACGGTCTCGGAATTCATTATGTGGACGAGGGTTATGGCAGCCGGCCCATACTGATGATCCACGGCAATCCCGCCTGGTCCTACATGTGGAGAAATCTCATACCTACAATATCATCCGGTCATCGTGCGATCGCTATGGATCTGATGGGGTTCGGTAAGTCTGACAAGCCAAATCCTTTGCTGCACGACTTTCCTCATCATTCCAGAATAGTCACGGGATTCATTCAGTCCCTAGGGCTTAGAAACATAGTCCTAGTCGTTCACGATTGGGGAGCTCCATTCGCATTACAGTATGCTGTCCGTAACCCGCAGAACATTGCTGGACTCGTCGTTCTCAACACGTTTCTTACAACAGATTTTCGCTTGCCACCTTCTGTTGCCGCGAAAATTACTCCCTCCATAATCAAGGATTCCGCGATGCATCCGGAAAAAATATCCGAGGAGACTATGAAGGCCTACTGGGCGCCTTTTCCTGATGACGATTCAAAGCAAGCTTATCAGGCGTTTGCAAGAATGTTTCCTGATTCAAATTATCATCCCAGCTTCAAACCGCTGAAGGAGGTCGAGCAGGGTCTCACTAATCTTAAGGTCCCAACGACCATAATTTGGGGCACAGGAAGGTCGGGGACGACCTATGCCGAACGAATCTCGAAGATGATTCCGGAATCGAAGCTCGAGACGGTGAACGCCGGGCATTTCGTTCCAGAGGATTCACCGCAAGAAGTCGAGAAGCTCGTTCAGAATTTTCTTGAAAGTCATAGTCTGTAGACCCTGCTGAATTCATTACCCCACTTCTTCGCCTCTCTCGTCTCATTCTGAGGGGAATGAATTAATAGCCAGTAGCCCGAACCAGAGAAATCGCTGAGACGTCATGAAATCTGAGGTTCTTCCGATCGAAGGAATCGACTATGTGGAAATCTACGTTGGAAACGCCAAGCAAGCGAGCTATTTCTACCAAAACGGCTTCGGATTCACACCTATAGCGTTCGCAGGACCCGAGACAGGGGTCAAGGACAAGACCTCCTACCTAATGCAGCAAGGAGACATTCGACTCCTTCTGACTACAGGCCTCAACCCTGACCATCCCATCTCAAGGTTCGTTCTCACACACGGAGACGGCGTCGCCGACATCGCGCTCCGTGTAAAAGACACGGAATGGACCTACAAAGAAGCAATCAAGAGAGGAGCCAAGGGAATAAGAGCTCCCACCGACCTAAAGGACGACAACGGTGTTCTCAGGGGCTCGGCAATCGCGGCCTATGGTGATACAGTTCACACTTTCATCGAACGGGACCACTACAAAGGCGTCTTCGCTCCGGGGTTTGTCCCGATCAAAGGAAACGCCGAGCCAGTTGGGCTCCAACGGGTCGACCACGTCGTGGCAAATGTCGAAGAGGGAAAGATGGACTATTGGGTCGAATTCTACGGCAAAGTCTTCGGATTCTCACAACTCATCAGCTTCGACGATAAGGACATTAGCACAGAGTACTCAGCTCTCCGTTCCAAAGTAATGCGGAACCCGTCCGGAACAGTCAAGTTTCCGATAAACGAGCCCGCGAAGGGAAAGAGAAAGTCGCAGATCCAAGAATATCTCGACTATTTCAAAGGCGCTGGTGTCCAGCATCTCGCGATATCAACCGACAACCTTATCGCGACAGTCTCGCGCCTCCAACAGAGAGGCATCGAATTCCTAAACACGCCCGACTCATACTACGCGGAACTGCCTAAGCGAGTCGGAGGAATCTCCGAGCGCATAGACGATCTAAAGAAACTCCGCATCCTCGTCGACAAGGATGAGAAGGGATACATGCTCCAGATCTTCACCAAACCTCTCCAAGACAGACCCACGCTCTTCTTCGAACTAATACAGCGGAGAGGCAGCGAGTCCTTTGGAAAGGGCAACTTCAAAGCCCTCTTCGAATCGATAGAACAGGAACAGGCAAAGCGCGGCAATCTCTAACAACGCATGAAGCTGGTCACCTACAGCGAGCACAAGACCCCACTGAGGACCCGGCCAGCACTCCTCTGGGGAGAATGGATTCTAGACATTCGCGACCTAACACGAGTATCCGCTCCTCTCGGCATTCGTATCCCACGCGCAATACAGACATTGTCCAAAAACGCCTCTTCAACTCTCGACGTACTCGCGAAGGGTCCGAAAGTCCTTGAAGATCTTCAGAAACTATCTTGGCGGATTTTCAACCGAATCGACCCGGAAAAAATCCCCCGAACGATGGAGAAGCTGAGCGAAGTTAGACTTCGGCCCCCCATATCCCGTCCTCCAATTATCCGGGACTTTTACGCTTTCGAGGATCATGTAAAAGCGGCAAGAGCTCGAAGGGGCCTTCAGATGCCAGAAGAATGGTATGAGTTCCCGGCATTCTACTATTCGAATCCCACGATGCTATACGGTCAAGACGACCAGGTCCCATACCCTTCGTACACCAAAACGCTCGATTATGAGCTCGAGGTCGCCTGTATAATCGGAAAAAATGGTACGAATATTCCAGAAGAAGAGGCAGAAAGCCACATCGCCGGATATACAATAATGAACGATTGGAGTGCACGGGACATACAACAACCAGAAATGAAGATTGGGCTAGGCCCGGCAAAGGCGAAAGACTTCGCAACCTCATTTGGACCCTGGCTCGTCACTCCGGATGAATTGCAAGACAAGAAGATTGGGCCCGGAAAATTCGACCTGCGCATGAAAGGAACGATCAACGGGAAACAGCTATCGGACGGGAACATGAATAAGATGCATTGGACCTTTCCTCAAATGATCGCTCGAGCCTCACAATCGGTGGAGTTGAGGGTTGGAGAGATTTTCGGGTCGGGCACGGTAGGAACTGGTTCTCTGTTGGAGCTTGGACAGGAAGTTCATCCGTGGCTGAACCCGGGAGACCGCGTGGATCTGGAAGTCGAGCGGTTAGGAGTCTTGAGGAACAGAATTATAGAGACCGCAAAGTCGTAGCGCTAGGCGAACTTGCCAAGTTATCAGCGACTGGGAAAACTTCCTCAGAAGCGACACACCCAGTTTAGGAAACCCGATGGATCGCTGTACCATGAAGAGATCTTCGGGACAGAAGCATTCTCCGGGGTCTACTCGACCCTCTATCACGAATATGCCCCGACCCGGGTCTCACACATCAAGAAACTCAGAGATCTCGGTATATCTGAATGGCAACCAAGTGAACACCGTCACCACCACATTCGCACGAAGAACATTGAAACCGCGAAAGATGTGGTTGAAGGCCGACAGGCCCTCTTCTACAATAATGACGTGTTCATCTCGTCGGCCCGTCCAACCCAATCTATGGAGTCGTTCTTTCGAAACGCGCAAGGCGACGAGCTCTACTTTGTCCACGAAGGGAAGGGAACCCTAGAATCCGTATTCGGCCTCCTTCCGTTTCACGAGGGCGACTTCATCGTAGTTCCGCGGGGAACAACCTACCGGATAACGCTCGACTCAAAGGAGAGTAGGTTCTTGGTAACTGAGTCAGCCGGTCCAATTGAGATACCGCGACGATACCGGAATGATTACGGACAGTTGGTGGAGTTGGCGCCCTATTCGGACCGCGACTTTCGAGAACCCGAGGAACTGACCATTCACAATGAAAAGGGAGAATTCGAGGTGCGCATGAAAGTTGACAACGCCCTGATGTCGTACACCTTCGACTTTCATCCTCTTGATGTAGTAGGGTGGGACGGCTACCTATACCCGTGGATCTTCAACGTCAATGATTTCGAACCCCTCACTGGCAGGGTCCATCAGCCACCACCGATACATCAAACGTTTGAAGCTCCGGGCTTCGACGTCCTATCCTTCGTCCCGCGAAAACTGGACTATCACCCACTAGCCATACCCGTCCCCTACAATCACAGCAACATCGACAGCGACGAGATACTCTACTATGTTAGTGGCGATTTCGGAAGCCGTCGAGGGATCGAGATAGGCTCGTATACGCTGCACAGGAGAGGAATCCATCACGGGCCCCAACCGGGGGCGATAGAGGCAAGCTTAGGGAAAGACTCTACGAACGAACTTGCGATAATGATTGAGACAAAGAAGCCTCTCAGAGTCACCAGTAATGCGGAGAGGTTGGACGATCCGAATTATCCATTCAGCTGGACTGGGCCTGTAAAGATAGGCGCAACCGTACCATAAGAGAACGCTTGTCCGCCATCGAGACTGGTCCGGCGCCAGGCGAGTACAGCTACCTGCCCATCGAGCGAGTATATTTCGGGCCAGGAACGATAACCAAGCTTCGATGCGAACTCGACAAACTAGGCTCGAAGAGACCCTTCTTGGTAACAGGACAGAGTATCGGGAAAAAAACAGATCTAATTGCGCGAATAGAGCATGCCGCGGGAACGAAGCTCGCTGGCGTGTTCTCGGAGATCAAGCAGCACGCCCCGATGAGTGGAATCAGGCGGGCAGCGACTGCTGTTAGAGAGGCCAAGGCGGATAGCCTAGTCAGCCTAGGCGGAGGCAGCCCGATCGACTCGACCAAGATCATTGTCAAAGAATTATCCGAAGATTTTCAGCGTCCCTCAATTCCACACATCGCCGTCCCCACGACTCTTTCCGCTGCCGAATTCTCCCACATCGCTGGAACGACCGACGAGAAACTGAATCGGAAAATAGGGTTCCGAGACCTGCGCATGGTTCCGCGGCTGATCTTTCTCGACCCTGACCTGACCATTCCTACACCAGGCTGGCTGTGGGCTTCGAGCGGGATCAGAAGTCTAGATCATGCCGTAGAGGCTGTGTACTCGCCGAACCATCAATCGTACGTTGACACACTCGCGCTCAAAGCCATTCATCTACTCTTTCAAAACTTGAAAAACTCGACTGAGAATCCTGCAGACCTCACGTCTAGATTGAATTGCCAGCTGGCTGCTTGGATGTCTTTTGCTGGAGTTGTCAGCGTGGGAACTGGATTGAGCCACTCAATAGGACGGGTGATTGGAGCAACTTGGAATATCCCTCACGGTATTACGTCATGCCTTACGCTTTCAGCGGTGATGCGGATGGAAGCTAAGCGAAACCCGGAGAGGCTGGCGCTCATAGCAAGCGCTGAAGGTAAGAACACGGAAGGGGTTCCTGTGGACAAAGTAGCGCTGGAAGCTGCCGATGGGGTCGCTGACCTGGTCCGTGGACTGGGCCTGTCGAAGAGACTAAGAGACTATGGGATCACAAAGGATGATTTGCCAAAAATTGCCCGTGACGTTGGCGGTCGTGAATCGGCCGACGCTCTAGAGATTCTGGAGAGAATCTGGTGAGGAAACATTTGAAGCCTTTCTCGATTGGCAATCGAAGGGGCCACTTTCAGAACGAGACTGTCTGAGACCCCTCAACGATGACACGAATCACTGAACGCCTCTTCTACCGAATCGCCAAACGGTGGATTGCCGGCTACACCCTACAAGATGCCATGGAGGCAGCTCGCAATGCAAATCAGAGAAAGATCCATGCTATCCTCAACCGTTTAGGGGAACATACTCCAGACCGGAAGCTGATACAGCAATACGTGGACGAATATCTGAAGCTTCTGGGGACGATCCAGAGCGAGAACCTTCAAGCCACCATATCTGTCAAACCTTCGCAGGTCGGGCTTGCGGCTGAGATTACGCTCTACAGAGACAACCTTCTCAAGCTAATAGCGAGGGCCGAGGAGGAAGGACGTTTCGTCTGGATAGATATGGAAAACTCTCCTTACACTGAATCAACCGTGGAGGTCTACCGCGAACTGCTAGGCGCTCACACGGATCTTGGTCTGTGCCTTCAAGCAAACATGAAGCGCACAGAAAATGATCTCAAGGACCTCGTGCCACGAGGGGGAAAAATACGGCTCGTGAAAGGCGCGTACCCTGAGAATGGAGAGGTCGCCTTCAAACGTCGAAGCGAGGTCAACGCGAACTATCTCCGATTAATGCACATGCTGTTCGAACATGGTGGATTCTTTGCGATCGGCACCCACGATGAGAAAATGATTACTGAAGCCAGGAATCTCAGCAGCGACTACAGGGCTGATTTCGAGTTCCAACTCTTGAAAGGGATTAGAGACGATCTCAAATCGAATCTGCTCGCCGATGGTTTCAGAGTGAGTGAGTACATTCCATATGGCCCTGAATGGTACAATTACAGCAAGAGGAGGATGAGGGAGAGGAAGAGAAACATTCTGCTCCTCATAAGATCCATAACGGGCTAACCTAACGGACGCTACAGAAATCTCAGATAGGGCTTATCTACGAATTCAGCAGCCCTCCAAGAGAATCTGAGAAATGAGTAGCCCCGGGAAGCCTGCCGCCAAAGGCCGGTCTAGACTAGATCAAGTTGACAAGAGGCTGTTGAGCGACATTCTCGCAATTCTAGTAATTCTGCTCTTCACCATCGCCGCGTTCTGGCGTTATCCGGTCCCAGGTGTTCTCCTCGCAGGCAGTCTAGCTATCACTGTTTTTGTTGCCGCCGACGTTGTACTGTTTCGCAGGGAATAGACTTCCTCTCGTAACATTGGATTGGGCGCGCCTTCGGCGAATGCGCCTTTCTCTCCTCTTTCTCTTCTCCTGCCGGAGAATCCTGCTTCGTAACGCAGTCATGAGCTTCCTGACCTCTCCTGCATAGCTTCCCTTGGGACCTTTGATGTGGCGTCCAGCGAAGACAGCAAGGAGGAGGCTGGTCCAGGCAATGACGACTAAGTAGATCGGGCCTGAGCTACTCGATCCAAGTGAAGGTATTGCCAGCAGGAGGTCAGCGAAGCCGAAGGTGGTTCCGATTCCTACGAATTCTTTTCCAGATCGAAGATGCTTCTTGTAGCATAGCAAGCCTCCGATGAATATTGAGACTCCTCCGAACTGGACGAGGAACGATATGATACCAGCTAGCACCGCGAATAGTGTGAGGCCGCCACTGGATAGCTGCGCGAAGAGATTCGCCCAGCCGTTGGTAGCCTGGGATGGATAGAACTGGGGGATTGCTAGCCTAGTGGCGGTAATCATGACGCCGGAGAGCATGGCCAGTACAGTCGAATACCGATTATCGATGTTGACGATGGCCAAGCTTTAGAGCCCTTCGGAATTTTTCGAGATTCCAGCTAAAAGGATAGGGATACCAGGGTGGGCGGCTGATAGAAAAATCGTACTACTTGGCGCGACCAATTCGCAGCTTGAACAGCTGAACCTTCTCAGCATCTAAGATGCCATCGATATTCCCCTCAAGACCGTCAAAGTCTATCACTTCGCAAGCCCTGACCAAGGCCAGTTTTGCTCGTGCCCGTTTCATGATGGATAAGCAGATTTCCTCTTCCCCCTTCTGATAATGTACGAATGCGGCCGCCGTCAGGATTACGCTCTGTATCGCATCCCGCTCGACACCCTTCGCTATGTGCCACGCCTGCTCGAGGGCTTCGTGGGATTCCCAGAACCTTTCCTCGTTGAAGAGTTGAATCCCTTCTTCCAACGCCTCCTCCTTGTCAACAGCCTTCGGAGGCGTATCCAGGAGCCTTAGGCTAACTATCCTGAAAGAACTCTCTGTGAGGAGCCTCTTCCGCTCCTCCAGTTCCTTCTCGTTATCGGCGAATATGTTGAATTCGACTGCGTCAGTGCCTACCCGGAAGTGGCTAGCGCTCTCCCGGGAGCCGAGAATCTTCCGGATACCAGCGGAGACCTGTTGAACATCTCTCGGAGTGTATCCCTCCTTGTTAGCTATTCTGAGAAGGTACCTAGCCGATACTGTTCGACCTCAGGCTATGCAAATCCTTTCTCTCTCAGAATTCTGATTCTCAGTAGCTCTTCTCCCGTCAGGGGAGGTAGGTCCGATGCTCTGATGTTCTCTTCTGTCTGTTGTGGGGTCTTCGCGCCAGGTATTACCGTTGACACGTCCTTATGATCAAGCACGAATCTTAGTGAGGCCTGAGCGAGAGTCCTCATCTTCGATTCGAGCAGCCTAAGCTGTTGAGCCGCTCTTATCAAGCCCGCCTGATAGTTGCGAGGAAAATTGCTACGGATATCGCCGGATGGGAAGGTTGAGTCGAGGGTGAATTTCCCGGTCAGGAATCCGTTCGAAAGTGGTTCTCGTGCGATGATCGCGACATCTCGCGCTCGGGCTGCTTGGAAAAGCTGATTCTTAGCCTCTTGGCGTAGAACGTTGAATACTACTTGGATGGCTGCTGGTTGTCCATACTTCATTGCGAGGAGTCCTTCTT
>Ga0209802_1000248_pt1 | contig 41194 bp, 39 predicted proteins | sample GraSoiAngelo_129_FD_185886 | JGI IMG/M metagenome (GOLD analysis project Ga0209802, IMG submission 185886) | Grasslands soil microbial communities from the Angelo Coastal Reserve, California, USA - 14_0927_12_40cm (SPAdes) (version 2) | ecosystem: Environmental > Terrestrial > Soil > Grasslands ...
GCTCTTGAAGAAGCTGAACCGGCCGACGAAGTCGACGGAGGACAAGAGGACGAGCAGGCTCGCGCCGACCACAAGGATCTTGAAGAACAGGGCCAGCCGGTCCAGGACAAACATCCCTTTGAAGAGGACCCCGTTCGTCCCATCCGCGTAGTACCACAGCAGGAACCCCAGGGCGACGCCCATACCAGCGACGCTGAGCCCGGCGATGGCGCGCTGGGACATGCGGGGCATCAGGAAGTCCACGCACAGCACGAGGCAGATCCACAGCGTCACCCAAAGCTCCGGGAGCATCAGGAGAAGATCGCTGATGGTGAGGTTGAGATCGAAGGTCATGGGAGGAGCCCGCTCCCCGTTTGGGTCACCACCGGCGCCACTTCCATGATCCGGGCCAGGATCGGATTCACGCCCGATCGGATGACGTCCAGCATCCGGCCCGGGAGCAGCCCGAACATGACGCTGCTGAAGATCATGATCAAGAGCGGCGCCCGGTCCACAAGAGCCTCGGCGTCATGGGCGTGGTGGCCCAACTCGCTCAACTGCCCGTAGAAGACCCCGCGCATCATGCGGAAGAGATAGGACATCGTGAGCACGATGCCCAGGACCGCGATGACGGTCTGGACGGGGTACTTGGCCCAGCTCCCCAGCACGATCATGACCTCGGCCACGAAGTTCACGGTCCCCGGCATGCCGATAGACGCCATGCAGGCGACGAGGAAGCAGCCGGCCACGAAGGGCATCTTGGCGACGAGGCCGCCGAGCGAGGGGATGTCGCGCGTGTGGGTCTGATCGTAGACCCAGCCGGCCATGGCGAACAGCATCCCCGTGGCCAGGGCGTGCGCGAACATGTAGAGAACGGCGCCGGTCAGGCTGATGTAGTCGAGCGCCGCCATGCCGAGGAACACGTACCCCATGTGGCTGGAGCTGCTGTAGCCGATGACATACTTCGTGTCGTTGGAGTAGTACGCCACGTACCCGCCGTACAGGATGTTCAAGATGCAGAGGATGGCCGCGATGGGCATCAGGTCATGGGTCGTGTCCGGGAGAATCTGGAAGCACGTCCGGATGATCGAGAAATGTCCGAGCTTCATCAGCACGCCGGCGTGCAGCATGCTGGTGGCCGCCGGGGCCGCGGCATGGCCCACCGGCGACCAGGAGTGCAGCGGCCAGAGGGGCGCGATCGAGGCGAACCCGAAGAAGCACAAGAGCCAGATGATCGTCGCCAGCGTCCCGTCGAAGTGGGCCTTCTCGGCCAGGACCGGGATCTCGAAGGTGTTGAGGCCGGAGGCCTTGTAGATCAATAGAATTCCCAGCAGGGCCACGATCGCGCCGGCCGACAGGAACAGCGTGAGCTTCATCGCGGCGTATTCCTTGCTGTTGCGCGCGAAGTTCAGGATGAACCTGGGCGCGTCGGGCCGCTCCCATTCTTCCGCGTTGGTCGTCTCAAGATAGCCCTTCGTGTGGCTCCCCCAGATGCCCAGCAGCGGGTACATGGGGATGACCGACATCTCGTAGAAGAAGTACAGGAAGAAGAGGTCCAGCGACACGTAGACCCCGATGGTCGCCCCCGCCAGGATCAGCAGGAAGGCGTAAAACTCCTTGGTCCGGTCCTTGATGTGCCAGGAGATGAACACCCCGGCGAAGAGCAGGATCGAGGAGGCGAGCACCATGGGGACCCCGATCCCGTCCACGCCGATGTAGAACTGGATCCCGAGTTGCTCCGACCAGACGTACTTCTGCTGGAACTGGTATCCGCCCTTCTGCCAGTCGAAGGCGAACAGCAGGATGAACGACCCGAAAAACGAGATGCCTGAGATGAACACCGCTAACTGGCGGACCAGCAGCGGGTGGCGGTTCGAGACCCACGGGGTCGCCAGCACAGCGGCTCCCACGAACGGGGCGAACAGGATGACGCTCAGCAGGTAGCTTTCAGTCATGGTTTCCTAACCGTCGGCACAGTCTTCGCGACACTCCCCTGTTCGACCCGCTCCACCAGCTTTTGCACCGACCCGTTGATCATGTTCAGGAACGGCGCGGGGTACAGGCCGATCCACAGCACCATCACGCTCAGCGCCACGGCGATGCCCCACTCGCGCGGATAGAGATCATGCAGGGGCTTTTGCGGCCCCGGCGCGGCCGGGCCGAAGAAGGCCCGCTCGTAGTACCAGAGGAAATAGGCCGCGCCCAGGATCACGCCAAGGACGCCGACGGCCGCCAGCGCCCAGTGGGCGCGGAAGGCGCCGAGCAGGATGAGGAACTCTCCAACGAACCCGTTGGTGCCGGGCAGCCCGATGTAGGCCAGGCCCAAGAACAGCACGAACGTCGCCAGGAGCGGCAGGTGCCGGGCGAGGCCTCCGTAGGCTGACAGGTCCGCCGAGCCGGTGCGCGACACGAGGAACCCGGTCATAAAGAATAACCCGGTCGTGGTGAACCCCAGGTTGATCATCTGCAGGAGGCCCCCCTGGAGCCCCTGAAAGTTCAGCGCGAAGAGCCCCAGCATGACGAAGCCCAAGTGGCAGATGCTGGCATACGCGAGCAGCCGGCGTAAGTCGGTCTGGACCAGTGCGATGAACGCCCCGTAGAGGATCCCAACCAGACCCAGTGCGGCCATGAGCCAGAGCCACCGGACGGACGCCTCCGGCAGCAGCGGGATGACGAATCGAATAAAGCCGTAGGTCCCGAGCTTGACGCCGGCCAGGACCACGCTCATCACGATCGGGCCCTCGACGAGGGCCGTGGGCAGCCAGGTGTGGAAAGGGAAGATCGGCGCCTTGAAGGCGAACCCGCAGAACATCAAGAAGAAGATCAGCGCCTGCTTCTTGGGCGGCACCGGCACGGTCAGGAGATCGAGAAAATCGAAGGTGTAGAGCGGCTCCGTGCGGGACGCCACCGCCGCCTCGTGGAAGTTCAGGTTGAGGAGCACCATCCCAACCAGCATGAGCACCGACCCCGAGAGCGTGTACAGGACGTACTTCAGCGCGGCGTAATGGCGCTGCGGCCCGGGCCCCCAGAGCTTGATCAGAAAATAGCTCGGCAGCAGCATCAGCTCCCAGAAGACGAAGAATAGGATGAGGTCCAGGGACGCGAAGACGCCCACCATCGTGCCCTCCAGCCCGAGCAGCGACATCAGGTAGGGCTTGAGCAAGTGCCGCTCGGTGCCCCAGGAATAGACCATGATGAGCACGGTGAGGAAGGCCGTGAGGGGGATGAAGAGCACGCTGATGCCGTCCACGCCCAGGTGGTAGCCGACGCCGATGGATGGGATCCAGGACGTCCGCTCCGCGAACTGGATCTGAGCGCTGTTTGGGGTGAAGGTTCCCATGAGCAGGACGGAGATGAAGAGCTCCAGGCCGGCGACCGCCATCGCGGATTTGCGGATGAGGTCCTCGTCCTTCTGGAACAGCCAGATCACGACCGCGCCGACGAGCGGCAGGAACGTCAGAACGGTCAGGATGGGGAAGCCGATCTGCTGGTTGGCCGCGATCTCGTTCAAAATCATGAAGCGCCTCCCCACCAGAGGATCAGCACGATCAGGTTGACCAGGATCACGAGCCCCGTGACGAGGATCGCCGCGTAGTGGTGCACTAGCCCGGTCTGCAACTGACGCAGAATACGCGCGCCGATGTGGTTCACGTATCCCATGACGTTGATGAGGCCGTAGATCACGTACTTCTCGAACCACGTCGAGCCGGCGGCGCTCAGGTCGGTGACCTGTTCCACGGCGACCACCACGCGATCGATGCCGACCGTATCGACCTTGTCGAAGCTCCGCCCGACGGCCTTGCTCGGCTCCACGGCGATTCGGTCATAGAGCTCGTCCACCCAGTACTTGTTCCACAGCAGGGTGTAGACCCCCTTCATCCTGTTCATGAGGAGGTTGGGCTGCTCCGGCTTCACATAATAGAAATAGTGGGCGGTGAACCAGCCCGCGAGCCCGATGGCCGTGGTCGCCGCCATCAAGATAAACGGCAGCAGGTGGACTTCTTTGTGGCCGCTGGCCCCCGCGACGGCAGCGGAAACCACCGGGCCCAGGAACTGATGGAACGCCCCGTGCTCCAGCCCGCCGGGGATCACGCCGATCAGGCCGCCAAGCGCAGACAGGGCCGCCAGGATAAGGAGCGGACCGCGCATCCACCAGGATGGCTCATGGATATGATGGGCGACCTCGTGATCCACCCGCGACTGGCCGTAGAACGTCACGTAGAGCAGCCGCGACATGTAGAAGGCCGTGCAGAACGCCGCCGCCGCGCCCAGCGCCCACAGGACGTACCGGCGGTGCGTGAACGCATGGCCGAGGATTTCGTCCTTGCTCCACCACCCGGACAGGAACGGGAATCCCGCGATGGCGGCCGTGCCGATGAGGAACACCCAGTGCGTGGCCGGGACCTTGTTCCACAGCCCGCCCATCTTGCGGATGTCCTGCTCGCCCGACAGCGCGTGGATCACAGACCCCGCCGCGAGGAACAGCAGGGCCTTGAAGAAGGCGTGGGTGACGAGATGGAAGATGGCCGCCGCGTAGGCCCCGACCCCGCATGCCAGGAACATGAAGCCGAGCTGCGAGACGGTGGAATAGGCCAGCACCCGCTTGATGTCGGTCTGCACAAGGCCGATGGTCGCCGCGAAGAGCGCCGTCGCCCCGCCGATCACCCCGACCAATACTAACGCGTTCGGCGCGAGGTCGTAGATCGCATGGTTGCGAACGACCATGTAAACGCCGGCGGTCACCATCGTGGCGGCGTGGATCAGCGCGCTGACGGGCGTCGGGCCTTCCATCGCGTCCGGCAGCCAGGTGTAGAGCGGGAGCTGGGCCGACTTGCCCACGGCACCGATCAACAGGCACACGGCGATTGCAAAGGCGGTTGTGGAATCGAGCGTGTCCGCCTTGGCAAAGACCTCGGTGTAGTCCAGCGTCCCGAAGCGGGCGAACACGAGGAAGATCGCGATCAGGAAACCAGCATCGCCGATGCGGTTCACCACGAAGGCCTTGGTGGCCGCCTTGGCCGCCGACACCCGGTCGTAGTAGTAGCCGATGAGCAGATACGAGCAGAGCCCCACCCCCTCCCACCCGATGAAGAGCACGGCGTAGTTGTTGCCCATCACCAGGAGGAGCATCGAGACCATGAAGAGGTTCATGTAGGCAAAGAAGCGCGTGAACCCTTCCTCGCCGTGCATGTAGCCGACCGAATAGACGTGGATCAGAAAGCCCACGCCGGTGACCACCAGCATCATGACGCAGGTCAGCGGATCGACCAGGAACCCCAGGTTGACCGTGAGGTCGCCGCCGAAGAACCAGCGGTACGCGATCACGGTGCGCGGCTCGGGATGGCCGAGCGTCTGTCCGAAGACCCAGAGCGCGCAGAGGAACGACAGGAGGACCGAGCCCCAGCCCAGCCGGTGGGCGATCTCGTCCGAGTAGCGGTGCCCCAGCATGACGTTGAGACCGTTGGCCAGCACCGCGAGGAGCGGAAATAGCGGGATGAGGATGACGATCAGATCAAACATGCCGGGACCTGTTTCATTAACACAGTGTTGTCATTGCGAGGAGCGGTCTTCCGCGACGAAGCAATCTCAAGCCGATTGAATCTTCGAAGCGCGGGATTGCTTCGCTACGCTCGCAATGACAGGCTCCTAAGTCTTCCCTCCATTACCATTTGAGCAAGTTGATCTGGTCCACGTTGGTGGCGATCTTGCCGCGGAACACGACGATGATGATCGCCAGCCCCACGGCGGCTTCCCCGGCCGCGATGGCGATCACGAACAGGGACATGATCTGGCCCGCGAGCGAGTCCAGGTGGTGGGCGAACGCCACGAGGTTGAGGTTGGCCCCGTTCAGCATGATCTCGACGCACATGAGCACGATGATGAAGTTCCGCCGGACGAGCACCCCGACGAGCCCCGTCACGAACAGGATCGCGCTGACCGCTACATACGCCCCGATGGGTACCATCGTTAACGATCCTCCCTCGCCAGGTCCCCCCGTCCTGGCGTCTTCGCCAGGACGATGGCCCCGACGATGGCCCCCAGTAGGAACACGCCTACGATCTCGAACGGCAACAGGTAGTCGCTGAACATTAAAATTCCGATCGCCGTGCTGTTGCCCACCGCTTCGACGGCCTTGGTCGTCGCCGGGCCCTTCATCCCACTGTAGCGGGAGGCCAGCAGCACCAGCAGGAGCTCGACAGTCAACGCGCCGACTCCCACCATGTACCAGGCGTGCCGGTGATGGAAGTACCGCTCCTCGGTCTTGAGGTTGAGCAGCATGAGGACGAACAGATACAGGATCAGGATGGCGCCGGCGTAGATGATAATCTGCACGACCGCCAGGAACTCGGCGTGCAGCAGCACGAAAAGCCCCGCTATGTGCCCGAGGAGCGCGAGCAGGGCGATGCCGCAGTGCACAGGGTTCCGGAGCGCCACCGTCAGCACCCCCGCCACGATGCTGACCAGGGCGAAGTAGGCGAAGAAGATCGGTGTCATGCCTAGGAGTCTTGGGGGGGCGTGAGGCCTGCGACTTGATGCGGAAACTTATACCGGTACTGAAGGCTCTCCGTGTCGTTCTTCTCTTGGTTGTGGGCGTAGAGGTAGCGCTTGGCGTCCTCGATGTGCTTCTCCCCAATCTCGTAGAGCCGCTTCTTGTCGAAGATGAGCTGGCGCTTGTCGGCGGTGGAGTACTCATACATCTTGGTCATCGCTAGCGCGTTGACCGGGCAGGCCTCGACGCAATAGCCGCAGAAGACGCACTTGGTGATGTCGATGTAGAACTCGGTCGCGTACCGGGATAGGGGGCGCTCCGGATTTTCGGCGCTCACCACCTTGATGCAGCGGGACGGGCAGGCCGCCTCGCAGAGGTCGCAGCCCACGCAGCGCTCCGTGCCGTCGTCGTAGCGCAGGAGCCCCAGCGCCCCGCGATGAGCGTCCGGGATCGTCCGCTTCTCCCGCGGGTACTGGAAGGTGACGGGCTTGACGAACATGTGCTTCAGCGCGACCCGCATCGCCGTCCGGATCTCGGAGAACGAGAGGGCGTCCCACACCTCGCGCAGCAGGCTTTTTTCTTCGGTCTTCTCAGTCATGCTGACGTCCTCTTCGACTTTAAAGCTTCTCGATCGCGACATGGGTGAACTTGAACGCCGGCACACCCGTCGTGGGATCGACGACGCACTCGGCCAAATCTTTCACAGGCGGCTCGTTGAAATGATCAGGGAAGAAGCACGTCCCCCGCGCGAGATCGTGATTCGGCCCGGTCCGCAGCTCGACGGAACCTCGCGTCGAGGTCACACGCACCACGTCCTGGGGGCCGAGCTGCAGCTGCGCCAGATCTTCTGGGTTCATCTGCAGGCGGCCCTTGCTGGGATAGAGCTGGAGCAGGCCAGACGCGCGCGCCGAGAGCTTGCCCGAGTGGTAGAGCACCTGCCCGATGGTCAGGGCGAAGGGCCGCACCGCTTGGTCGGTCTCGGTACGATCCGTATTGGCGGCGTAGCGCGCCGCGACCTCGCGGACGTAGCCGTCGCGCAGGTAGCCTTCCGGCCTGGCGGTGACGGGCCGTGGCTCACCGAGGTTGTAGTACCCCGGCAGGAGCTTCATGATCTCCCGCTGGACATCCTGCGCCGCTTCGTACTCCATCGGATACCCCAACGCCGTGCCCAACGCCGCGAAGATCTCCCAGTCCGGGCGGGCCTCTTCGTACGGCTCCAGCGCGGGACGGACCCGGTTCACCTTTCCTTCCAGGTTGGTGAAGGTGCCGTCCTTCTCGGCGAAGGTGGTCGCCGGGAGCACCACGTGCGCGAGCCGCCCGGTTTCGGTCAGGAAGGGGTCCTGGCAGATCAGCAGTTGGACCTTCTCCAGCGCTTCCTGGACGCCGGTCGAGGCCGGCAAGGTCGCGAGCGGGTTCTCTCCCACCAGATATAGCGCCTTGATGCGTCCCTCGCGGCAGCGCTTCAAAATCTCCATCAGCGTCGCGCTCGGATCGGGCGGCGGCAGCGAGCAGCGCCACGCGGTCGCGAACTTGGTACGGGCGTCCTCGTCGGCGTAGAGCGCCTGACCCGGCAAGAGCTCCGACGCTACCCCCATGTCCACCGCCCCCTGCTCGTTGGCCTCTTCCGGCAGCGCGTTCACGCCGCAACCGGGCCGCGTGAGCTTGCCGGTCACCCAGGCGAGGTCCACGAGGTTCAGGACGCTCGCATAGCCTTCAATCTGCCGCGTCACGCCCTCGGCGCACAGGATCACGGCCTTCGGCGCCTCGGCGTAGAGCCGGACCGCCTCGACCGCCGCCTCCCGTGACACGCCGGTCCTCGCCGTGAGGGCCTCCCACGACAGTCCAGCCACCGCGGCCTTTAGCGCGGCAAAGGCCTCCGGCGTGGCGGTCGTAGCGGCCTCGTCCACCAGGTCCTCCTCGACCGCAGCCTTGACCAGGGCCTGGATGAGCCACCGCTCGCTCCCTGCCGCGATCGGCAACGGGTGAGAGGCGAGCTTTGCAATGTTGGTCAGCCGCGAGGTGGCGACGATCACCTGTGCGCCATACACGCGGATCGCTTCTTTCACCCGTAGGCTGGCGACCGGGTTGGTCTCGGTGATGTCGGTCCCGATGAGCAGCAGCACGTTGGCCTTCGTGATCTCTTCGTAGCCGTTCATCATCCGGCCGACGCCGGCGGCGTGCTGGAGCGCCCGCGTGAAGTTCAGATGGCCGTAGCGGGCGCTGCTGTCCACCTGACTGGTGCCGATCGCCGCGCGCATCAGCTTCTGGAACAGGTAGAGTTCCTCGTTCGTGCAGCGGGCAGTGATGAGTCCCGCGATCGCGTTGGGGCCGTGCTGGGTCTTGATGGCCTTCATCTGTCCGACCACCGCGTCCATGACTTCAAACCAGGAGCGCGGCACGAACCCCTCCTCCGTGCGGACCAGGGGCATACCCAGCCGCTCTTTGCTGTCGATGTACTGGAACCCGAAGCGGCCGCGCACGCACAGCCCGCCGTGACCTTTGGCGGTCTCCGCGCGATCGCCCCATTTGTTCTTCCAGGAGAGCGGCGACGTCACCCGCTGGACGGCCTTCCCGCTGGTCTCGATGGACATCTGGCAGCCGTCGGCGCAGTAGGCACACGTGCTCGTCGTCTTCTTCAACTGCCACGGTTTGTAGATGTACTTGGAATACTTGTTCGTGATGGCGCCCACAGGGCAGACCGCCAGGCAGTCCCCGCAGAACTCGCAGACGAGGCCCTCGTCCCCCTTCGCCACCACGTGTGTGGTGCCCTCTTTCTTGAAGAACTGCAGGGCATCCACCATCTGCACGTCCTTGCAGATGTTGATGCATTCCCCGCACAGGATGCAGCGGTTCATGTTGAAGTCGAGCACGAGGCTGCGCCGGTCCTCAGGCAGGCCCTTGGGCTTGGCGTTGACGAGGTTCGTGACCCCGTGCTGGAAGGCCATGTCTTGCAATTCGCAGTGGCCATCGGCATCGCAGACCGGGCAGTCCAGGGGGTGGATCGTGAGGTGCTTCTCCACCGCCTTCTTGCGGGCCTGGAATAGGTCGTCGCCCTCGGTCCGCACCTGCATGCCGCCCTCGGCCTTGGCCGTGCAGGACCGAACCGGCGCCTTCTTGCCCTCCACCATCACGAGACACATCCCGCAGGAACCGAATGGATCGAAAGTGTAGTGATAGCACATGGCCGGGATGATTTTGCCGGTCTCGGAGATGACGTCGTAGAGGGACACGCCCGCCTTGGTCTGCACCGGCTGCCCATCGATGGTCAGCTGGATGGTCGGGGCTTCGGTGTCCGGCGATGTCACTGGTTTCAACGCCATGTCATTACCTATCGCACTCGCCCATGACGATATCGTACGTGCCGAAGATCGTCACGATGTCGGCAATCATGTAGCCTCGGGCCATGAAATCGAACGCACCCATATGAATGAAGGAAGGGGCGCGAATCTTCAGGCGGTAGGGCTTCCCTCCGCCGTCGCTCACGATGTAGAACCCCAGCTCGCCCTTGGCGGCCTCGGTCCCGCAATAGATCTCCCCCTTCGGGGCCTGGAACCCATCGGAGAATAGCTTGAACTGCTGGATCATGCTGGCTAGGTCATTGAAGACCTTGTCCTTGGGGGGTAGCGTCACGCTCGGCACGTCGGCCATGACCGGCCCGTCGGGAATCTTCTCCAGGAGCTGTTTGACCATGTTCCGGCTCTGTCGCATCTCCTCGACGCGGACCCAGTACCGGTCGTATGTGTCGCCGTTCTTGCCGACCGGCACACTCCACTCGCACTCGCCGTACGCGGCGTAGGGCTCGAACTTGCGCAGGTCGTAGTCCACGCCGGACCCACGCAGCGTCGGCCCGCTCAAGCCGAAGTTGCAGGCGTCCTCGGCCGAGATCACCGCCACGCCCTTGGTGCGGGAGAGCCAGATCCTGTTGGTGTTCAAGAAGGTGACGTACTCCTCCAGCTTCGGCGGGAAGTAGTCGCAGAACCGGCGCAGCTTTTCGACCAGGTCCGGCGTGAAGTCCCGCTCGACGCCGCCGATCCGGTACCAGCTCGTGGTCAGCCGTGCCCCACAGAGCTCGTCGAAGAAGTCCAGGAGGATCTCCCGGTCGCGGAAGGTGTAGAAGAACACCGTCATCGCGCCGATGTCCAGCGCCTGCGTGCCGAGCCAGAACAGGTGCCCGATAATCCGCTGCACCTCGGCCACGATCGTGCGCAGGTACTCCGCGCGCGGAGGGACTTTCAAATCCAGCAGCTTCTCGACGGCCCGGCAGTAGGCGAAGTTGTTGTACATCGCGCAGACATAGTCCAGGCGGTCCGTGTGGGGGATGAACTGATGGTAGGTGCCGTCCTCCGCCAGCTTCTCCACGCCCCGGTGCAGAAACCCCATGACCGGCGTCGCCTTGACGATCCGCTCGCCCTCCAGGGCCAGCACCACCTTCAGCACGCCGTGCGTGCTGGGGTGTTGGGGCCCCATGTTGAGCATCATCTCCTCGGTGCGCAGCGTCGGCAGCGAGGGATTCGCCGGATGCTCCGGGTCCACCTTATAGACGGTGGTGCGCTGGTCTTCTAACGGCTGTGGCATGGGTCTTTACCCGGTCTTCTCCCCGATGAAGGTGAACGTATCGCGCCAACCCTTGCCGCGCACGGGGAAGTCCTTGCGCAAGGGATAGCCTTCCGGGAAATCATCCGGGAGAAGGACCCGCACGAGGTTCGGGTGGTTGCGGAACCGGATCCCCATCATGTCGAACACCTCGCGCTCCATGAAATCGGCCCCCTTCCAGATGTCCGTCATAGAGTCCACCACGCAATCGTCTTCAGGCACCCGGGTCTTCACGCGTATCCGCTGCTTGCGCCGGATCGAGTAGAACTCGTACACGACCTCGAACCGCTCGGGGTGGTCCGGCCAGTCCACGGAGCTCACGTGGACGATGTAGTCGTAGTCCAGCCCGGGATCGCCGTGCAGATACCGGCAGACCGCATGCAGGCGTTCCCGCTTCACCTGGATGGTCAGGTCGCCCCGCCACTCGACGGCGTTCTGGGCCGCTTCCGGGAAAGCCTGCTGGATCTTCTGGGCGTCGGGGTGCACCGGTCAGGCCTTCACCGCCTCAGGCGGCTTCTTGTAGAACACGCTCCGCTGCATGATCTGCTCCTGGAGCTTGAGGATGCCGTCGAACAGGGCCTCGGGTGTGGGCGGACAGCCCGGCACATACATGTCCACCGGGATGAACCGATCGACCCCCTGCACGACGCTGTAGCTATCGTAGATGTTGCCGGAAGTCGCGCACGACCCCATCGCGATCACGTAGCGCGGCTCCGGCATCTGATCGTAGATCTTCCGGATCACCGGCGCCATCCGCACGCACACCGTGCCGGCTACGATCATGAGGTCGGACTGCCGCGGCGACGCGCGAAAGACGCCTGCGCCGTACCGATCGATGTCGTAGCGCGAGGAGACCGCGGCGATCATTTCGATGGCGCAGCAGGCAAGGCCGAAAGTCATCGGCCAGAGCGACCCTTTGCGGGCCCAGTTGACGGCCTTCTCCAGCGTGGTCAGGATGATCCCCGGATCCCCGTCCTTCTGATGGCCGCGCGCGACCTGGATGAGATTCGGCGCCGGTTCGTTCTTCCCGGTCAGTCCCATTCCAGCGCCCCTTTCTTCCAGGCATAGACATAGCCGACGACGAACAGCGCGATGAAGATCAACATCTCCACCATGCCGATCACGCCGATCCGGTCGAAGGCGACGGCCCACGGGTACAGGAACACGATTTCGATGTCGAAGATCACGAACAGCATCGCGATGATATAGTAGCGGACCGGAAACGGCATCCGCGCATCGGAGAAGGGTTCACTCCCGCACTCGTACGGGCTGAGCTTTTCTGGGTCAGGCAGTTTCGGCTGGAGAAAATGACTCAGGATCAGCGTGCCTGCCCCGAACGCAAATGCCACCCCGATGAACACCAGGATCGGGAAATAATTCGAAAGATAGGACAGCAGATGCGATGTGCCGTACACTTTTCGTCCCCCTAACACAAAGACTTATCAATGGAAAAAACAGTCTAACATCGCGTTTTCAAACAAAGCAAGCAACCAAAAGACCTAGAAACCGCGCTTTGGATGGGCCTTACGGCTTCTCAGACGGTGCCCGGCGGGCTAGTTTCTCCGGCGGGGTACGAAGATCCCTTGGCGGCTGGCCTGAACCCGCATCCCATTGCTCCGTCACTGGTTCATCCGTCTTTGTCCTTCGATGGATCTGCGTACGGACCCGTTTGGGGGTGGTCTTGCCGTAGTCAGGCGGGTCCGGTTGGTTGGTCAACGTCCTTTGATCAGGCTTGGCCATGCCGCTCTTTCTTCCACTACCCCCTACAACGGCTGTCCCGATCTGCCTGTTGGAGCCGGAGGCATGGGCACAGGTCCGCGGGGTCCCTCACCCGGCGCCATCGGGTCGTAGAGCCGTTCGTTCCCGTTGACGCCGTCTTCTTCCACGTCAATCCACATCTCGCCCTTTCCCGGTTCGAACTCCCCGTTACCGTCAAGGTCCGCCCAGTAAAAGAGCGGATGGGCAAACGTGACGGCGACCTCATAACCGTACTGGTTGACCGAGACCTTATACGTACGGCGAGCCGTCATGAAATCCGGCTTGCTCTCCTGGCTCGCCAGCTTGAAGACGCGGAAGAACATGTTGTTCCGCCAGTCGTAGTAGGCGTCCACTTCACGGCGGTCGAATTCGTCGGGCTCCGCGGGCAACGTGAACCCCGACAGCGGTAGACCATCCCGTCTCTGCTCGGCGGACTCGAGCAGCACAGGGTTGATACAGAGAAGGACTGCCACCACGCCGATCGTGCCGAACGTGCGTCGCACGAGTATACGGTACCATCACCATAACCCCTCGTCAATCAAGAGTTTTATCTTGACATCTGTTCGATATCTGCTATGCTCCCCCTAGTGTGAACTTGGAGGCTGGCATGGAAATACCACGACAGAAGCGGGCATGGGTCCAGTTCCTAGTCGTCGCATGGGGGCTGAGTCTTCCGACAGGAGCCGCCGCTCCGAGTTTTGCTGCAGACGCTCCTGCACCGCCAACTCTGACCTTGGCAGGCGACCCAGCCATCGCCTTTCAGGGCGGGTACATCAAGTTCTCCGAGCAAGTCTCCGGCCTCGTAGTTGGCTCGCGCGAATCCAAACAGCTCTTCGGGTTGGGCGATGTCCTCTACGTCCGGGTGGCGCCGGACGCGAACGTGAAGGTCGGCGACCGGCTCACCCTCTACCGCCCCACCAAGCAGGTCTACCATCCGGTCACGCGAGCCCCATTGGGACGGATCATGGTCGTTCTGGGCATTCTCCAGGTCGCGACCGAAAGCAAGGAGAACGTCGTCTCGACTCGCATCGAACGCGCCTTCGACTCGATCTCGCCTGGCGATCTTGTGATGCCGTTCCAGCTCCCCCCAGAGGTTCCGCCCCGGCAGACGACCAGCGGGCCCCTCACCGGAGTGATCGTGGACTTCAAGCAGGCGCGCCAGGTCACCGCGCAGTCGGAAGTCATCTACATCGACCGGGGTGAGACGGACGGCGTCGCGTTGGGAGACCGCTTCAGCGTGATCCGGCCGGGCCGCCGGCTCTCCTTCATGACCAAGAACCCGGACGAGGTGCTCGCCGAGATCAAAGTCATCGGGCTGCAGCCTCGGACCGCGACCGCCTACGTGGTGAAGAGCACGGACGCCATCCATCGGGGAGACATTGTCAGTCGTATGCCGCCCCAGCCGTCCCTGCCGTCGCAAGTCAAGGAGGCGCCGAAAGCCGAGGGCGCGCCTCCAGCTGTTGCCAAGGTGACGCCGCCTGAAGCGCCGGTGCCAGGGCTGCCTCTCCCGAAGGGCCTCGAGGACATCTACTTCGACTTCGACAAGTGGGCGCTGACGGATCAGGCCAAGAACACCCTCACGGCACAAGCCGAATTCCTCAAGCAGAACGCGACCGCCACGATTACCATCGAGGGCTACGCCGACGAGCGGGGAAGCACGGAATACAACCGGATCTTAGGGGAAAAACGGGCCCTGGAAGTCCGCCGTTTCCTCACGCAATTGGGAGTCAGCAATCCCATCACTGTCATCAGCTTTGGAAAGGACAAACCGGTCTGCACCGACCTGGATGAAGCCTGCTTCGCGAAGAACCGCCACGTCCATCTCGTGGTCGCCGGCAACTGATTTGCATTTTCCTTATCCCCTATTTTTTAGGATAAGGGAGCGCATGTTCCGGCTAACGGCAATCGCCATCATCTGTGCCCTCTCCCTGGCCGTGACACCAGCGCTGGCCGGAGAACAATTCGTCGGCGAGGTCCTGAAAGTGGACACGGCGGCGAGCAAGCTGACCGTCAAGAAGCGGGACGGGAACCGGTTCACCTTCGCCGTGAATGCCCAGACGGCCTTCACGGGAAGCCGCACGTCCCTGAGCGACCTGGCCAAGGGAGACCAGGTGACCGTCGAGTTCCAGACCGGCGGCGGCCAGTACACCGCTTTAAAGGTGACCTCTCAGTAACGCGCATGCCTTGGCCGCCGACGCCCCGCTGTATCTTCAGGTAGCCGTCCCCCGCCGTCTCTCTCACGTCTTCACGTACGCCGTCCCGCCCGGCCATCCAGGTCCCTGGATACCAGGCATGCGCGTCCGCGTCCCGTTCGGCCGGAGTACGCTGACCGGCTACATCGTGGCGGTCACGCCCCACGCCGACGTTGGCGGGAAGCCTGCACGAATCCGAGAAGTCCTCGCACGGGTGGACGAGACGCCCAGCATCCCGCCAGACCTCCTTGCACTGGCCCAATGGGTTTCGGAGCGGTACCTGGCTCCGCTGGGACAGTGCCTGCGCCTCGCGTTCCACGGCGCCCCCGAGAAGCCGCGCTCCACTACACGCACGAAACAACCGGACGCAATCCCTTCGGGCGCTGCCGCTCCTGTCTCCGATCAGTCCACATATAACGTTCAACCTTTAACGTTTAACGACATGCTCGCCCCGCTCCACACAAAGGTCCTAGCCGCCCTTGCCCACCACCGCCAGGAACGCATCTTTCTGCCCGCAGCCACCCATGAATTGGTGGGACTCTACAGCAACGCCGTAGAGGCGACGCTGGAGCAGGGACGGACCGCGCTCGTGCTGCTCCCTGAAGTCGCACGCGTGGAGGCGAGCCAAGGGGGGTTCCTGTCTCGTTGGGGACATCGCTGCCAGGTGTATCATGGCGGCCTTCCTCCCGGAACGCGTCGGAAGGCGTGGGCCCGCATCCAACAGGGCGAAGCGTCCGTCGTGGTGGGTACCCGTTCAGCCGTCTTTGCCCCCCTCGCCCGTCTGGGACTCCTCATCGTCGACCAGGAGGACCATCCCGCTTACAAGGCGGAAAACGTGCCCCGATACGATGCGCGAGCCGTGGCCGACGAACGCGCCGGGCGAGCCGGGGCCGTGCTCGTGCTGGCCTCCGCACATCCTTCCCTGGCCACCGTGCACGCAGTCGGTACGGAGGTCCTGCTGCTCCGCGCGACCCCAGACGGGGCGCCGCCGGTGACGGTGGTGGACCTACGTGACGCGCCCTTCGGCACCATACTAAGCCCGCCGCTCACTGAGGCGATCGCAGCCTGTCTGGCTGCTGGCAAGAAGGCGCTCCTGTTTCTCAACCGCAAGGGGTATTCCCCGGTCCTCCAGTGCCGTGACTGTGGCCAGGCCGTGAAGTGCCCCGCCTGCGCGGTGGGATGGGTGTACCACAAACACGACGGCCTGCTCCGATGCGGCCATTGCGGCAGAACCGGACAGGTGCCGGAGAACTGCCCGTCCTGCCTGGGAGCCCGTCTGCTCCCCTCCGGATTCGGGACCGAGGCCGTCGAAGAAGCGGTGAGAGTCCAATTCCCCAAGGCCCGTGTCGCCCGCTTGGAACGCGATCGGCCCGGCGGGGATCGCGCCAACTTGGCCATCCTCACTCTGTTGCAGGCGGGAGAGCTCAACATCCTGATCGGCACCCAACTGGTCGTCACGCGATCTCCCCGACCGGTCGTCTCCCTGGTGGGCCTGGTCCATCCCGATGCCGCGTTGAACCTGCCGGACTTCCGGGCGGCCGAACGGGCCTACCACACGCTACGTGAGGTGATGGCCCTGGCCGACCACAAGGATTCAACTGCTCGCATCGTGATGCAGACCTATGTCCCGCAACATCACGTGATCCGCGCCCTGGCCGAGCGGGATCCCCGGCTCTTCTACGACAACGAATTAGTGGCTAGGAAGGCGTTGGGCTATCCTCCGTTCGGCCAATTGATCGGGTTGCGGGTCAGCGGCACCAAGGAGGAACGAGTCGAGACCGCTGCGACCAAGTGGGCGACCCTCTTACGAGCCGAAAGCGCCCGCGCGCGTCCCGCTAACGTCGAAATTCTGGGCCCCATCCCCGCCGCCCCGTTCCGCGTGCGCGGTCGCGTGCGCTGGCAGCTCGCGGTGAAGGGGGCGGAGGGGACGGCGTTGCGGCAGGCCGTACAGGCGACGCTCGCAGAGTTGGAAAAAGCGGGACGCGCCGGTGGCCTCCGTTACGACATTGACGTCGACCCGCAGAGCTTGCTGTGAGGGGGACTGTCCTCATGTCCTTTCTAAGCGCTTTGGCGGGGGCTCCTCCGGCGAGATCAGCGCCAGTGGGCAAGAATCATCCCGATGACTTGAAGGTTCAGACCGTGGTAGGCGGCATTAAGCCCAAACAGGTTCCAACCCTTCCCCTCCCAGGCCACCGCTCCCAACAGCATCGGGATGTAATAGCCAAGCCAGGTGATAAATCCGCTATAGAATCCATACAGGTAGGATGGCCCGTCCGTCCCGACGCCCCACACGGATGGACGCCAGACCTCAGCGGCATGAGCCAAGACGTACGCCGTCAGGAACGTCCCGATCAGGGTGAGTCCCATCGAGCGCATCATAACTTTCGGATCAAGCTGACAGTCCGTTGGCATTTTCATGAGACTCGCCCACTTTTTTCCGAACAGAGGCCCGTACCAGAGCCATCCGAACAGGAAACTGGCCACGACGGCGGTGACTATCGCTGCGTAATGGATGTGAATCTGTGGGGGCATAATTCCTCCTATGAAAAGTAAGGGGGACAGGCACCATTCGGAAATGGAGCCAGTCCCCTTGCGTCAGCGCTTGACCGGGGGCTCGGCCGGTGGCTCGCCCCGCTTGATCCAGCGAAAGACGCCGTAGGCGAAGGTGAGCCAAAACGTGGCGAAGATGACGCCGAAGACTCCCGCACGAAGCAGTTCTATCGTCTGATCCTCGCTCGGTTCTGCCACGCCACCCAGCTTCAGCTTAATCATCTGCACCACGGGCCAACTCAGACTCTCCAGTCCCAAAAACAGGCACGCCCACGCCCAGATGTGCTTGGGCGTGGTCCCCAGCCACACCAGCAGCGCGGTGAAGCCGAGCCCAGCCAGCACGGCCCAAGACACCGGGATCGGGTTCCACGCCATCGTGAATCCGAACGTGACAACGACGCCAGCCGCGACGGCATTAAGTTTGAGGGCCCAGTCAGGCATTAGAATGCGCGTTAAACGTGAATCGTTACTCGTGAGAACAAGGTCTTCCGTTTAACGAATAACGTATAACGATGAACGTCCCGGTGGAAGGGGTTGGTGCCGAAGGCGGGATTTGAACCCGCACGGGTTTCCCCACACGCCCCTCAAACGTGCGTGTCTGCCATTCCACCACTTCGGCGCCGCATGCGATTATATAGTGGCCGTGGACTACGCTGTCAATCGACCCCTGGTTGACACCCATCGGCATCGCTCGTAGAATCCACTTCGATCATGAATCCACGCATCGCGGCATTTTTCGACCTTGATAATACGATCGTGCCCGGCCCCGCCATCGAGCACCCCTATTTCCGGCTGCTCTGGCGCCGGGGGCTGGTGGGACCCAAGGACCTCCTGCGCAGCGTTGGCGTGTTGCTTCGGGAGACCCCTCCGTTCACCTTCGACCCGCTCCGACGTTACAAGGCCTATCTGGCGGGCAAACCCATCGAGGCCATCGAAGCCTCGGCCCTGGGCTTTTTCTGGGAACAGGTCTGCCCGCGGATCTCGGAACAGGCGCGCCACGTGATCAAGGAGCACCGCGCGCAGGGGCACCGGCTGGTGTTGCTCACGGGCTGCCCTGATTTTCTCGTCGCTCCGTTGGCCACATATCTAAAGATGGATCATGTCCTCGCGGGACAACTGGAGCGCGCAGACAAGGTCTTCACCGGCCGCATGGTAGAGCCGTATCCCTACCGCGAAGGCAAGCGGCTTGTGGCCGAGCGGCTCGCCGCCGAGGAGGGGCTCGACCTGGGCACTAGCTTCATGTACGGCGACAGTCCCGGCGACCTGCCGGTGTTGGAAACGGTCGGGCATCCCCGCGTCGTCAATCCGATCCGTGGCATGGTCCGGATCGCGCGCCGGCGTGACTGGCCCATCCTCCAATGGCATTAAGCACCTCCCTCCATGCGCATCACCGAAATCTTCTTCAGCATCCAAGGCGAATCCTCCTATACGGGGCGTCCCTGCGTCTTCGTTCGACTCACGGGCTGCCCGTTGCGGTGCACGTGGTGTGATACCGCCTACGCCTTCCACGGAGGCACCGAACGCAGCCTTGAGAGCATCCTCGCCGAAGTCGAGCGCCACGAGTGCCGGCTGGTCGAGATCACCGGAGGCGAGCCGCTCGCGCAAAGCGAGGTCCATGGGCTCATCACCGCACTGGCCGATCGCGGGCACACGGTGCTGATCGAGACGAGCGGCGCGCTCGACATTACGCCGGTGGACCCGCGGGCCATTCTCATCATGGATCTTAAGTGCCCCGGCAGCGGCATGGAAGACCGGAACCTCTGGGCCAACCTCCCGAAGCTCAAGCCGACGGACGAGGTCAAATTCGTGATCAAGGACCGCGGGGACTACGAGTGGGCCGTCGCAAAGATCCGCGAGCACGCGCTGACGGACAAGCACACGCTCCTGCTCAGTCCCGTCTTCGGTGAACTGGACCCGCGGACGCTCGCCGAGTGGGTGCTGGCCTACCGGCTGCCCGTCCGCCTTCAATTGCAATTGCACAAGTTCATCTGGGATCCCGCGATGCGCGGAGTCTGACGGAGTGCAGCCCAGAGCATGATGGACATCAGGGTTCGCACAGGCCATGTGGAGGAGGAAGCAGCTGACGCCGTCGTCGTGATGCACTGCGAGGGTGAGCCGCGCCTGACCGGAGGGGCTTCTGCGCTCGATACGCAGCTCAAGGGGCGGCTGGCCGCCCTCCTCAAGAGCGGCGAGTTCACCGGTAAGCCCAATCAGGTGTCCATCGTGCACGTCGCGCCGGGCGAGCGTGTGCATGCCAAGCGGGTGGTGCTGGTAGGGCTCGGCAAGCCCAAGGAGGCCTCGCTGGAGAAACTCCGCCAGGCCACGGCCACTGCCGCCAAGGCGATCCGCACTGTGGGCGCTGAGTCGTTTGCCGTGTCCGTGCAGGACCCAGCCCAACTCCTGACCGGGCTGCCCGCCGCCAGCCGCGTGCGCGAAGTCGCCCAGGCCCTCGTCGAAAGCGCGATCCTGGGCCTCTACCAGTTCACGGTCTATCACACGGAACAGAAGGACACGGCCAAAGACGTCCGGCGCATGACCGTGCTGATGAGCGATCCGCCTGCGCTGGCCCAGGCGCAGCAAGGGGCCCGGCAGGGGCAGATCGTCGGGGAGGCCGCCACGTACGTGCGTGACCTCTGCAACCACCCGGCGAATGTCGTCACGCCGACCTACATCGCGAACGAGGCGAAGAAAGTGGCGCGGGAACGAGGCGTGCGTTGCACAGTCCTCGACCGGCCGCAGATGGAGCGCCTCGGGATGGGTGCGATCCTGGGCGTCGCCAGGGGCAGCCACGAGCCGCCCAAGTTCATCATCCTGGAATACCGGGGCGGCCCCCGCGGCGAGCGGCCAGTGGCGCTCGTCGGCAAGACGATCACGTTCGATTCGGGCGGGATCTCGCTCAAGCCGGCCGACAACATGGAACAGATGAAGGCCGACATGACCGGTGGCGCCGCCGTCCTGGCGGCAGTCCGGGCGGCCTCGCGGCTCCGCCTTCCCCTCAACCTCGTCGCCGTGATCCCGGCCACGGAGAACATGCCTGGTGGGCGCGCGATCAAGCCCGGGGACGTCCTCCGGAGCCTCTCCGGCAAGACCATCGAAGTCATCAACACGGACGCCGAGGGGCGCCTGATCCTCGCCGACGGCCTGACATACGCCCAGCGCTTTAAGCCTGCCGCTCTCATAGACATCGCGACGCTGACCGGCGCCTGCGTCGTGGCCTTGGGCAACCACGCCATCGGCGTGCTGGGGAATAACGAACGGTTGATCGGGGAACTCAAAGACGCTGGTGAGCGGTGCGGCGAGCGTGTGTGGCAACTGCCGCTCTGGGAAGAATACTATGAGCAGATCAAGAGCGACGTGGCCGACGTGAAAAATACAGGCGGGCGCGCCGGCGGGACCATTACGGCCGCGGCCTTCCTCAGCAAGTTCGCGGGCGACGGCGTCTGGGCCCACCTCGACATCGCTAGCACCGACTGGAGCGAGCGCGAGCGCGCATACATCCCAAAGGGCGCGACGGGCGTGGGCGTCCGCCTGTTGATCCAGTTCCTTTGCAACCGGGCCAACGGCCCGCGGCCCTCCGCGGCGCAAGGTCACTGACGATGGTGATGCCGTGAAGCTCCGAGAGAAGGTCGGCCAGCTCTTCATGCTCGGCTTTCAGGGGACCGAGCTCACGGAGGATCTGCGCCAGCTCATCAAAGCCTATCACCCCGGCGGGGTGCTCCTCTTCAGTCGCAACCTCACAGATCCGGAGCAGGCCGCGCGCCTCACCAACGCCTTGCAGAAGCTGACCCCCAAGATGCCCCTGCTGGTGGCCATCGATCAGGAAGGCGGCCGGGTGGCGCGGCTGCCCAAGGGCTTCACCGTGTTTCCGGGGCAGGGCACCCTGGGCCGGGCCGGGACTGTCTCCCTGGCGTACAGCTTCGCCGAGGTGACCGCCAGGGAGCTGCGCGCGATCGGCGTGAACATGAACCTGTCGCCGGTCCTGGACGTGAACACCCATCCGCAGAATCCCGTCATCGGCGATCGATCGTTCGGTACCGATCCCGAGCTGGTCGAGACCCTCGGCCTCGCCGTGATCGCCGGGCTGCAGGACAACGGCGTGCTGGCCTGCGGCAAGCACTTCCCCGGCCACGGCGACACGGAAGCAGACTCGCACAAGGAGCTGCCGACGGTGTCCCACGGGCTCGGTCGGCTGCACGAGATCGAGTTGCGGCCCTTCGCGCACTGCTTCCAGAACGGCCTCGCGGCCGTCATGACGGCGCACGTCCGCTATCCGGCCTTGGACCAGGAGCACCCTGCCACGCTGTCCCCGGCCATCCTGACCGACTTGCTCCGCAGCCAGCTCCAGTTCAAGGGGCTGGTACTGACGGACGATCTGGAGATGCATGCCATCCTGGACCATTACAGCATCGAAGCGGCGGCCATCCGCGCGCTGAACGCCGGCGCGGACATCCTGCTGGTCTGCAAAGACCCCGAGCGCCAAGCTACCGCCATGAACGCCGTCTACCGCGCCGTGAAAGACGGCGACATCCCAGATCTGCGGTTCGAACACGCCGTGCTGCGGGTGCTCGAGGCCAAGGAGCGCTACCTGCTGCCGTACACGCCGGCAGACCCAAAGCACGCGGCCGAGCGCGTCGGCACCAAAGCGCACCGAGAGGTCGCCCACAGCATCAAGGAAGCCGCCGAACAGGCCAGCGTCTGAGCGGATCCGTCATGGGCTTGAAGAAGGGCGACATCATCGACGAGTTCAAACGCTACCCTGACAGTTGCGGGCTCGTCGTCAAAGTGATGCACGGGGGGGAGGGCTTCCAGAAGATCGTCTGCTGCGGCCACGAGTTGACGGAAGCGGACGTGGTGCCCGCCCGTCTCAACAAGTTCGGCCGCAAGTTCAGCCCCAAGGGCGTCGGCTACATCATTGACGAGAAGAAGGGCCATCCCAACGCATGTGGCCTGCGCCTGATGGTCATGGATGGAGGCCAGGGGCTGCAACGCATGGAATGCTGCGGCCACACGCTTACCTTGGCCGATGAAAAGGAGCTGCTCACCTTAGGGTTCGGGACCCTCCGGGAGTCCGAGCCTGCGAACGAGCCGGAGGGACCGGGAAGCCCCACCGGGACCGCCTGAACAGCCGGAGTCCGGATCAGACCAGAACAATTCTCAGTTGTTTTGCATGAAACTCCAGGACAGACATCGCCTGATGTATCCGCTGCAGGCGCTGGTTGCGCGCACGCAGGGCTTCTTGATTGCTGAGGTCCACCCCTGCCGAGCGGATGGTCGTCTGCAGTTTGTGAAGGTGCATGTGGAGGTCCTTGAACGAGGACGCGTCAAGTTTCTTCAGCACCAGGGGATTCAACGCGATATAGCCCTCCATGATGTCCTTGGCCATCATGGCGAAGCTCCGCCCTCCGCTACCCCCTCCCCCCGTTACGACAGCCATACCTCTACCTACATCAGCTCGCGTCGCACGCTGATCGGCGTCCTCGCCCTGAGGGCTTCCTGATAGGCCATCAGGGCCCGCTGCTGTTTTTGGCTCAGCACGGCCTGGATCGCGCGGTCGGTCTGCGCGCTGTCCTGCATCGGCACGGCCGGCGTCGGCTGGCTGGCCAGGATCGCCTGCGCCATGGCCAGTTCATCCGCGGTCGGGGCCACCGACTCGCGGACCAACATCCGCGCCTTCTCCCGCATCAACTCGGCCTGCTGGGCGGCTTCGAACTGCTCCGGCGTGAGCCGGTTCTGGGCCAGGACGCGCTTGTAGAGCTCCGGGTCGAACTGGCCGTTGTGCAGAAACGCGGGAACCTTCACGATCGAGTCCCGCAGCTCGTTGACCGTCACGACGACGCCCATCTCGCGCGCGACCTGCGACCACAGACTGCTTTCGATGAGCTGGTTGATCACCTGCTGCTTGAGCTGGTCCTCTGGGATGTCGGTGGAGATCACCCCTTCCTGTTTCAGATAGCGATACCGTTCGGCCAGCCGCTGGTAGGCCTGGAGGTACTCGGTGCGCGACACCTTGTCGTCCCCCACACGGACGATGCTGTCTTCCTTGTTCTCCTCAAACCCCCACCATCCCATCGTGACCACGAAGACAGCCGCGATCAGGAACATGAGGGTCCGATAGAACCAGGGGCGCTCGATCGCACTTTCCCGGATGACTTTCAGCAAGGTTCCCTCTCCAGAACAGGGCAAATTTATTGTACGCAAAGGTGGTCGCCGGCGCAATGACCTTCAACTATTTGTTCTCCTTGGCGTTTTCTGTTACAATCCCTCCCCTAGCGGTGGGAGCAGGATTCGTGCCGGACACGGGGGGTATTCTCACACAGGAACAGGACCATGCACCAGCCCGTGTCTTTCCCAAGGCAACAGTTTTGCATCGTTTCATCGCGAAGTCGTTGGACCTGTTGATCGTGTTGGGAGTGGGGGAATTGGCACCGCCGTACGGGTTCTGGGTAGCCCTCTGGTACGTCCTGGTGGCAGATGGCTTTTCCGGACGCAGCATCGGGAAACGTCTCATCGGGCTACAGGCCTGGGTGCCTGAATTGCATGCGCCGGCCGGTTTCAGGGACTCGATCATCCGGAACGTCCCCCTTGCCGTCGGCTATGCGGCCTTCCAGATCCCGTTTGTGGGCTGGCTCGGGGCCGCCGCGGTCTTGGGCATCGAGTCCCTCCTGATCATCGGCAACGAGCGGGGCCTGCGGATCGGCGACGAGCTGGCCCATACGCAGGTCGTGGATGAGCAGATCTTCGATGTCGAGTCCCTATCGTAAAGGAGGAGTAACGTGAGCCTCGCCTCAGACATCTTCGGGTGGTTCTCCAATGACCTGGCCATCGACCTCGGTACCGCCACCACGCTGGTGTACGTGCGCGGGCGCGGCATCGTGCTCAACGAGCCGTCGGTGGTGGCCATCGAAAAGAAGACCGAAAAGGTGTTGGCCGTCGGCGCCGAGGCCAAGAAGATGCTGGGCCGCACTCCCGGTAACATCATGGCCATCCGGCCGATGAAAGAGGGCGTGATTGCCGACTTCGAGATGGCCGAAAAGATGCTCCGGCACTTCATCACGAAGGCACACAACCGCAGCACCTTCGTGCGGCCGCGGATCATCATCGGCGTGCCCTCGCGGATCACGCAGGTGGAGCAGCGAGCGGTGCGTGATTCGGCGGAGCTGGCCGGCGCTCGGGAGGTCTACCTGATCGAGGAGCCCGTCGCCGCGGCCATCGGCGCCGGCCTGCCCATCACGGAGCCCTCGGGCAACATGGTGGTGGACATCGGCGGCGGCACCACCGACATTGCCGTTCTCTCGCTGGGCGGGATCGTCTACAGCGAATCAGTGAAGGTGGCAGGCGACCGCATGGACGACGCCATCATGAACTACGTGAAGAAGAAGTACAACCTCCTCATCGGCGATCACATGGCCGAGCGGGTCAAGGTGGAGATCGGGTCCGCCTATCCGTTTGCGGAGAAGAAAACCATGATGGTGAAAGGGCGCGACCTGATCTCCGGCATTCCCCGGACGCTTGTCATCGACGATTCCGAGATCCGGGAGGCCCTCTACGAGCCGATCAGCACGATCGTGAATGCCATCAAGGTGGCCCTCGAGAACACGCCGCCCGAACTGGCCGGCGACATCATCGACTGCGGGATCGTGTTGACGGGCGGGGGGTCCATGCTCTGGGGGATGGACACGCGCCTGCGGGAGGAAACGGGCTTGCCGATCATTACAGTGGACGACCCCCTCACCTCCGTGGTGTTGGGCGTCGGGAAGATCCTTGACGAACTCGATCTGCTTCGCAAAGTGAGTGTGATGTCCCAATACAGCAGTTCGCGGTAACGGGTGGCCCTGCCGGTGACATGATCTCGTTGCAATCGATCGCGGGAGGGAAGCGGGCTGTCCTCCTGTTGCTCGTCTTTCTGGCGGTCGCGCTGCTCCTCCTGCCGGAATCCCGCCAAGAATCCCTCATGGTAATCGGCCGGCCCATGGCCGCCGTCATCGCCGTGCCGCTCCGCGTCATGGAGGCGGCCAACCAGAAGATCGACACGACTGTGAACCGGTACTTGGCGCTGCAGCAATGGCGCGAGGAGAACCGGGCCCTCCGACAACATATCGCACACCTGCAGGAAGAGAACGCGCGCCTACGGGAGACGGCCGTGGCGGCCACCCGGCTGCACGACCTGCTCGAGCTGCAGGAGCAACTGCCCTATCCCACCGTCGCCGCCCAGGTGATCGGCCGGGACCCCACGAACTGGTACCGCAGCCTCGTCATCAACAAGGGCCGCAAGAACGGCCTAGCCGCCGATATGGGCGTGGTGACGCCGGCGGGCGCGGTCGGGCGCATCGTGAAAGCCTACGACCGCTTCGCCATCGTGCTGCTCCTCAACGACCTGAACAACGCAGTCACAGGGCTGGTGCAGCGTACGCGGGACGAGGGCATTGTGGAAGGCACGGAGAAGGGGCTCGCACAGATCAAGTACCTGCCCCTGCTCTCGACCGTGAAGGTCGGCGACCAGGTCGTCACGTCCGGCCTGGCGGGCGGGTTCCCGCGCGGTCTGCCGATCGGCACCATCACCAAGATCGAGCGGCGCGAGGCAGAGCTGTTCCTCTCCGCCGAGATCGCGCCGGACGCGGACTTCACGAAGATCGAGGAGGTGCTCGTCATCACCGCCCCGCGGGAGAGTGCGCAGCTCCCCGCCAACCCGTTCTCCTTCCAGCCAGCGGCCCCGGTCAAGCCCGCAGGAGAGCCTCGATGAAGGTCCTTGGCTACGCCGCGCTGATCCTGCTCCTCGTCCCGCTCCAGGTCGTCCTCGTCGACCGGATCAGTCTCTTCGACATCCGCCCGGACCTGGCGCTCGTGGCCGTCTGCCTGATCGGCCTGTACCGCGGCGAGATGGACGCGCTGCTGGCGGGAATCGCGATGGGATTCGCCCAGGACTTGTTCTCCGGCGGCGGACAGTGGAGCAACCTGTGCCTCAAGCCGATCATCGGCCTGATCGCCGGGCTCGCCAGCCGCAACCTGGTCAATCTGACCTGGCTCTTCGCCTTCGGCCTGATCTTGTGCCTGTCGGTCCTCTCCGGCACGGTCATGTACCTGCTGAAAGCCTATACGGGCCCCGGCGCGAGCTTCTTCCTCGCGGCCCGTGGCATCATCCTGCCCCAGGCCTGCTACGACGCGCTAGTGGGCCTCGCCCTGTTCAAGCTCCTGCAGCGCGGGCGGGCATCCCGCACGCCGCAGAGCGCGCTCAGCTATGAGTAAGTTCACCACACAGCACGAGGACTTCAGAAACCTGCAGCGCCGGCTGTTGTACCTGCGCACCGGCCTGCTGCTCTGCCTGCTGCTGCTCTCGGCACGTCTCTGGTACCTGCAGGTCGTCCAGGGCACCTATTACCACGAGCTCGCGGAACAGAACCGGGTCCGCACGGTGGACCTCAAGCCGGCCCGCGGGCTGATCTTCGACCGCCACGGCGAGTTGCTGGCCAACAACGTCCCTAGCTTCAACCTGTACCTCACCGTCGAGGACATCCGGGATCGGGAGGGCTTGGCTGCCGCGCTCGAGGACCTGATCGGGCTTCCCCGCGCCGAGACCATGAAGCGGCTGATCCAACAGGCCAAGTCATATGTCCCGATCCTGCTCAAATCCGGCCTGACCCTGCGCGAGGCCGCCCTCCTCGAAGGCCACCGGCTGGAGCTCACGGGCCTGCGGGTCCAGGCGGAGTCCCAACGGAACTACGTCCATGGGCCTCTGGGGAGCCACCTCCTGGGCTACGTCGGCGAGGTGTCGCCCGAGCAGCAGGAGGAGCCGGACTTCGCGGGTCTGGTCCAGGGCAGCATCGTCGGCAAGGCCGGCGTCGAGAAGACCTACGACCGCATGCTCCGGGGAAAGCCCGGCGAGAAGACCATCGAAGTGGACGCGCGGGGCAACGAACGGAAGACCGTGGCGGTGGTCGAACAGACTCCGGGCGAGGACCTCTACCTGAGCCTGGACCTGCGCCTCCAGCGCTTCGCCGAATCACTCCTGGGCGCCGAAGCCGGCGCGGTCGTCGCGCTGGATCCCCGGAATGGGGATGTGCTGGTGATGGCCAGCAGCCCGGCCTACGACCCCAATGTCCTCTCGCGTGGGCTCACGCCCGCGCTGTGGGAGCAGATCGCGTCGGATACGCGCCACCCGCTGACCAACCGGGCCATGCAAGGCCAGTATCCGCCCGGCTCCACGTTCAAGATCATGGTCGCCTCCGCCGCGCTCGAATCGGACAAGTGGTCCGCCGACACTCAGGTCCGCTGCACCGGCGTGTTCCCCTTCTCCAGGGGCCACGTGTTCAAGGACTGGAAGAGGGGCGGACACGGCGTGCTGGACATGTACCACGCGCTGGTCCACTCGTGCGACGTCTACTTCTACAACGTCGGCCATCGCCTCGGCATCGACACGATCGCCGAGACCGCGCGCCTGTTCGGCCTGGGGCAACCCACCGGCGTCGATCTGCCGTCTGAGCGCGCCGGGGTCGTACCCTCCACCGAATGGAAGCAGCGTGTGCGGAAAGAGCAGTGGTACCCCGGCGAGACCATCTCCGCCTCCATTGGGCAGGGCTACATAACCGTCACACCGCTTCAGATGGCCGTCGCGATCGGGGCCGTCTCCAACGGAGGGATGCTCTACCGGCCGCGGCTGGTCCGGGCCGTCCGGGAGCGTGCGACCGGGCGGCTCCAGGAGTATCCGTCGGTGGAACGCGGGCCAGTGCCGCTGCACGAGAGCACGCTCCATCTCCTGCAGGATGCGCTGCGGGAGGTTGTCCTGCACGGCACCGGCGGCCGGGCGCGCTCCCAGCTCGTCTCGATCGCCGGCAAGACAGGGACAGCGCAGACGGTGGGCGCGCGGGCCAGCCAGGTGAGCACCGACGAGGAGGGCATTCCCAAGCAGCTCCGCGACCACGCCTGGTTCGTGGCCTACGCGCCGGCCGAAGACCCCAAGATCGCGGTCGCCGTGCTCGTGGAGAACACCGGCCACGGCGGCACGTACGCCGCGCCGATCGCCAAGGCCCTGATCGAAGAATACTGGAAGGACTCGGACGTCGATGATCGACACCAGATCGCCGGATAGTTTTGAATGGCGGTTCGTTCTCGTGGCGCTGGGGATCCTCGCCTTGGGCGTGATCTCCATCTACAGCGTCTCCCCAAGCACGACGCCCAAGGGCCAGACCCCCCTCTATGCCAAACAGCTGACCTGGATCCTGATCGGCCTCGTGGCGTTCCTAGCGGCCGTCGCCATCGACTACCACAAGCTCGCCCGTCACGCTTACATCCTCTACGGATTCACCCTGGTCCTCCTGGCGCTCGTCCTGGTCACAGGCCGCGTCAGCCGCGGTGCCCAGCGCTGGTTCGCCGTGGGGCCCGTCGTCTTCCAGCCGTCGGAAGTGGCCAAGCTGGTGCTGGTCCTCGTGCTCTCGAAATACTTCGCCGACGTGCAGCGCTTCGGCTGGATCCAGCGGGTGATCGTGCCTGGCCTGATCACCCTCCCTGGGCTCCTCTTGATCCTGAAGCAGCCGGACCTGGGCACCGCGATGAGCTTTACCTTCATCTTCGTCACAATGGTCCTGGTCGGCGGGCTGCACGCAAAAGCGCTCGGCCTCGGCGTGCTCTTCACATCCATGCTGTTTCCCTTCGCCTGGGAGCTCGTCTGGACGTCACTGCACGACTACCAGCGCGAGCGGATCCTGACCTTCTGGGACCCCACGACGGACCCAGGCGGCAGGGGGTATCACGCCCTGCAGTCCCGGATCGCGATCGGGTCGGGTGGCCTGCTCGGCAAGGGCCTCGACGAGGCCACGCAGAGCCGGCTCAAGTTCCTGCCCGAAGGCCATACGGACTTCGTCTTCGCGGTGTTCGCCGAGCAGTGGGGCTTCATCGGAGTCTTCGTGCTCTTCGTGCTCTTCGCGACCTTGATCTTCCTGGCCTCGGAGATCGCCTTCAAGGCCAAGGACCCGCTAGGGCTGCTCTTGGCGACCGGTATTCTGTCGATGGTGGGCTTCTGCCTGATGGTCAACGTGGGCATGACGATGGGGATCTTCCCGATCGTCGGCATCCCGCTCCCGCTGATGAGCTACGGCGGGACCACCACCGTGACCTCCATGGCGGCCCTGGGGCTCTTGCTGAATGTGAAACGACGTCGGTTGACACTGTTCTATTAAAATTGCTTAAACCTTTTGACGGCATGGGGGTCTAACAGAACATGGTTGACGACATAAGCGCCGACCGCACCAGTTACACCCGCCGGCCAAGGAGTGGGTATGGGGTTGGAGATCATCATCAATGTCGCGCGGGAGGAAACCCGCGTGGCAGTCCTCGACCGAAAGGTCCTGACGGACCTCTACATCGATCGGGTCAAGCACCGGGACTACGTCGGCAACGTTTATAAGGGCAAGGTCGTTAAAGTCCTGCCCGGTCTACAGGCCGCCTTCATTGACATCGGCCAGGACAAGGCGGCGTTCATGCACGTCTCCGAGCTCACCGGCGGGATCGGCGCGGACGAGACGCTCCTAGAGCTAGACGACAAGGCCGCCGAGGTCCCGAAGCCCAAGCGTCATACGTCGAAACCCATCGAGGAGCTCCTGGAAGAGGGCCAGGAGCTCGTGGTCCAAGTCATCAAGGGACCGATCGGCACCAAGGGCTCGCGGGTGACCTCGTACATCTCGCTGCCCGGCCGCTACCTGGTCTTCCTGCCGCACGTCGACCACATCGGCATCTCGCGCCGGATCGAGAACGACGAAGAGCGCGCCCGCCTGAAGCAACTCATGCTGAAACTCCGCAAGCCGGGGTCAGGCTACATCGTCCGGACGGTCAGCGAGGGGGTGACGGACGATGAGCTCCGCTCGGACGTCGAATTCCTCCAGGCCACGTGGGAGGAGATCCAGGAGAAGAAGACCCGCCTGAAGGCACCGGCCCTGCTGCACAACGACCTGGACCTGGTCTTCAGGACCGTCCGCGACCACTTCACGAAGGAGGTCCAGCACCTGTGGGTGGACTCGAAGCCCGACTACGACGCCATCCGGGAGTTCGTAGGCCGCTACCTGCCCGAATTGCTGCCCCGCATCCACCTCTACACCAAGGATGAGCCGATCTTCGACCATTTCGACCTGGAATCGGAGATCGCCAAGGCCACCGCGCGCAAGGTATGGCTCAAGTCGGGCGGGCACATCGTGATCGACCACACGGAAGCGATGACCGTCATCGACGTCAACACCGGGCGCTTCGTCGGCAAGCGGGACCTCGAGGAGACGATCACGAAGACCAACCTGGAGGCGGTCAAGGAGATCACCTACCAGCTCAAGCTGCGGAGCATCGGCGGCATCATCATCATCGACTTCATCGACATGGAACGCGAGCGCAACCGGGAGAAGGTGTTCCAGGCGCTCAACGACGCGCTCGCGCATGACAAGGCCCGGACACGCATCCTGCGCATCTCGGAACTGGGCCTCGTGGAGATGTCGCGGGAGCGCGTGCGGGAGGACCTCTACCGCGCGCTCTCGGAGCCCTGCCACTACTGCGAGGGGCGCGGCTACACCAAGGACCCGACCACGATCTGCTACGAGCTGTTCCGCGACATCCGGCGGCTGTCGCCCACGCCCGACGAGCGGACCGTCGTCATCGGCGCTCACCCCAACGTCGCCTCGCTGCTGGCGGACGAAGAGGCCGACTCTCTCGCGGAGATCGAGCGCGAACGGCGCGTCAAGGTCGTCGTCAAGCCCGACCCGACCCTGCACATCGAGCAGTACGATATTGTGATGATCTGACCGCCGCACTTGACGGAACACCGGAGCCTTGGATATTTTGAAGATGTAGTCCTGCGCGGCACCCTCGCATTCCGGTAGCAACCCAGGACACAGACTGGACGTATGAAACCGAGCGGACCAACAGTTCTGCCAGGGAAAGGCGTTGCCACTCTCGACCTCGCGGACGAGCATTATCCGGCGTGGCTGCGCACGATCCCCGATCCGCCGCCAGTCCTCTACTGCGACGGCTCTATGGAGCCGGGCGACCGGCAGGCGGTGGCAATCGTGGGCTCTCGCCAGGCGACACCCTACGGGCTCCGCGTCACCGACGCCCTCGCCCGTGAGCTGAGCGCGCTGGGGTTCACGATCGTGAGCGGGTTCGCGCGTGGCATCGACGCGGCCGCCCACCATGCGGCCCTGGCGTCGGGTGGACGGACAGTCGCCGTATTGGGGTGCGGGCTGGACGTGGACTACCCGTCCGGACACGCGTCCCTGCGCGCCGAGATCGCGGGGAGCGGCGCCGTGCTCACGGAGTTCGCGCCCGGCACGGCGCCGTTCGCAACGAACTTCCCGCGCCGGAACCGGATCATCAGCGGACTGGCGCTGGGCGTCGTCGTGGTCGAGGCCAGCGAGGACAGTGGCTCGCTGATCACCGCGCGACTCGCGCTGGAGCAGGGCCGCGAGGTCTTCGCCGTGCCGGGCCCCATCGACGCCCCGACGAGCCGGGGCCCACACGGCCTGCTGAAGCAGGGCGCGAAGCTGGTGGAGACGGTAGACGACATCGTGGAGGAGTTGCTGCCGCAATTGGAAACAATGAGAACGCCACTCAGCCAAGACTCCATGGTTACAGGCGCTGGCAAGCGACGCTCGTTCGCTCCTAAGCCACCGGATCTCTCATCAGAGGAACAGGTCGTGCTCAGAGTGATAGGCCGCGAGCCCAGCCACCTAGACGACCTCACAGAGCAGAGCCACCTGCCGGCTGCCGAAGTGGCGCGGATCCTTCTCGGTTTGGAATTGAAAGCGCTGGTCCACCAGTTGCCAGGTCAGCAGTACTGTCTCAAAAAGCGATGAGATAGCAGATGTTGGCTGTTGCACGTTTAACGATTAACGTATAACGATTACACGATTATCGAGGTTTCATGTCCAAGTCGCTAATCATCGTCGAGTCGCCGACCAAGGCCCGGACCATTTCCAAGTACCTGGGCCGCGGCTACGCCGTCATGGCCTCCGTCGGCCATGTGAAGGACCTCCCCGAGAACAAGCTGGGCGTGGACATCCTGCGCAACTTCACGCCGCAGTACGTGACCATCAAGGGCAAGGCCCAGGTCCTCGCCGAAATCAAGAAGAAGGCGAAGGAGGCCGACAAGGTGTACCTCGCGCCCGACCCCGACCGGGAAGGGGAAGCCATCGCCTGGCACATCGCCCAAGAGATTGACGGGAAGGCGATTGACGGCAAGGCGAAAGGCAAAGCCCGCAAGGTTTTCCGGGTCCTCTTCAACGAGATCACAGAGTCAGCCATCAAGCGCGCGCTGCTGTCCCCCGGGCAGATCGACATGAACCTGGTCAACGCCCAACAGGCCCGGCGCGTGCTCGATCGCATCGTCGGCTACCAGGGCAGCCAGTTGCTGTGGAAGAAGGTCCGCCGGGGCCTCAGCATGGGCCGCGTGCAGTCGGTGGCCGTCAAGTTGATCTGCGACCGCGAGCGCGAGCGCGAGGCCTTCCGCTCGGAGGAGTACTGGACCATTGCGGCGACGCTGGCCGGGAAGCACCCGCCGCCCTTCGAGACCAAGCTCCATAGCGTCAACGGCCAAGAGGCGAGCATCCGCACGGCCCAGGAGGCCGAGCGCATCGTGGCGGCGGTCCGGGACAAGACCTTCGTTGTGCAAGCCATCGAGCGCAAGGAGAAGAAGCGGAATCCGGTGGCGCCCTTCATCACGAGCCGACTCCAGCAGGAGGCGGCGCGCAAGCTGCGCTTCAGCCCCAAGAAGACCATGACCCTGGCCCAGCAGCTCTACGAGGGCATGGACATCGGCAAGGAGGGGCCACTCGGGTTGATCACCTACATGCGCACCGACTCCACCAGGATCGCCCGCGAGGCGGCCGAGGAAGCCCGGCAGGTCATCCGCGAGCGGTTCGGGGCCCAATACATCCCGAGCACACCCAATGTCTACAAGACCCAGAAGGCCGCCCAGGAAGCCCACGAGGCGATCCGGCCGACATCGGCCCGCCGCGATCCCGAGTCCATCCGGCCGTACCTGGACCGCGATCACTACCAGCTCTACAAGCTGATCTGGAACCGCTTCCTCGCCTCCCAGATGGCCCCGGCGCTACTGGAGGTCACGCGCGTGGACTGCGCGCTGGAGCACACGCCGGACACCTACGTGTTCCGGGCCACGGGGACCGTCGTCAAGTTTGCCGGCCATCTGGCAGTGTACCAGGAAGGCAAGGACGCCGAACTCGCCGCGCAAGCGCGCAAGGCCGAGCGGGCGACCGAAGAGGAGGACGAGGCCGAGCGACAGTTACCGGTCCTTACCGAAGGCGAGCGCTTACACCTCGTCGCGCAGGAAGGGCAGGCCGCGCCGGGCCTCACGCCGAAGCAGCACTTCACCCAGCCGCCGCCCCGATACAACGAGGCCCTACTCATCCGCGAACTGGAGGAGAAAGGGATCGGCCGGCCCTCGACCTACGCGAGCATCATTTCCACGATCCAGGATCGACGGTACGTCGAGAAGGCGGACGGCCGCTTCGTGCCGACGGAGACCGGCATCACCGTGAATGACTTCCTCGTCAAGGGGTTTCCAGAAATCCTCAATGTGGACTTCACGTCGCTGATGGAGAAGGAACTGGACGAGGTCGAGGAGGGCGAGAAGCCCTGGGTGACCGCGGTACGCGATTTCTACCTGCCGTTCAGCAAGGACATCGAAAAAGCCAAGCGCCTCCCCGGCCCCAAGGACACGGTCGAGCCGCCGACGAACATCCCCTGCGAGAAGTGTGGTCGGATGATGGTGATCAAGTGGGGCCGGAACGGGAAGTTCCTGGCCTGCCCTGGCTACAAGGAGGACCCGCCCTGCAAGAACACCCAGAACTTCGAGAAGCTGCCCGACGGCACCATCAAGATCGTCGCGAAACAAGATACGACGACCGATGAGAAGTGCGAAAAGTGCGGCTCGCCGATGGTGATCAAGACCGGCCGGTTCGGCAAGTTCCTCGCCTGCTCGGCCTACCCGGCCTGCAAGACCACGAAGGCCATTCCGCTGGGCGTCAAGTGCCCCAAGGACGGCGGCGACCTCACGCAGAAGCGCAGCAAGAAGGGCCGCACGTTCTACGCCTGCACGAACTACCCCAAGTGCGACTTCGCCCTCTGGGACCGGCCCGTGGCGAAGCCCTGCCCGCAATGCCACGCGCCGTTCCTGGTGGAAAAATACTCCAAGCAGACTGGCACCAGCCTTGTCTGCCGCAACGACGAGTGCGGCCACAAGGAATAGTGTGCTAGAATCGGCTCTCTCCCCGGAGCGAGGCGCTCATGCGCGAGGATATCGTCATCATCGGCGGGGGCCTGGCCGGTTCGGAGGCAGCCTGGCAGGCGGCGAACCGCGGCGCCAAGGTCACCCTCTACGAGATGCGTCCCAAAGAGCAGACGGCCGCACACAAGACCGGCTATCTGGCCGAACTGGTCTGCTCCAACTCGCTCGGCTCCGGCGAGCTGCAGAGCGCCCCCGGCCTCCTCAAGGAGGAGATGCGCCGGCTGGGCTCCCTCATTATTAAAGTCGCGAACGACGTGCGGGTGCCGGCGGGCGCCGCTCTGGCCGTCGACCGCGACCTCTTCGCGCAGAAGATCACGCAGGCCCTCGAGGGCCACCCGAACATTCGCATCCTGCGCGAGCCGGTGTCGGAGGTCCCGCCCGACTGCCTGGCGATCGTGGCCACGGGACCCCTGACCTCCGACGCGCTGGCCGAGCACCTCAAGCGCCTGACCAACGCGACGCACCTGTACTTCTACGACTCGATCTCGCCGATCGTGGACGCCGACAGCATCGACATGAGCAAGGTCTTCAAGGCGTCGCGCTACAACAAGGGCGACGCGGACTACCTCAACTGCCCGATGACGGAGGCCGAATACGACGCGTTCCACCAGGCGATGCTGGCGGCCGAGAAGGTGGTCCCCAAGGAGTTCGAGAAGATCCCGTATTTCGAAGGCTGCATCCCCATCGAGGTCATGGCCGAGCGCGGCCGCGACACCATGATGTTCGGGCCGATGAAGCCGGTGGGCCTTGTGGACCCGCGGACGAACGCGCGCCCCTACGCCGTGGTGCAACTGCGGATGGAAAACCGGCACGGCACCTGCTACAACCTGGTCGGGTTCCAGACCAAGCTCACGTACGGCGCCCAGAAGCGCGTCTTCCGGATGATCCCCGGCCTCGAAAACACCGAGTTTCTGCGTTACGGCAGCGTCCACCGGAACACCTTCGTCAACGCGCCGACGCTGCTCCGGGATACGCTGCAATTGAAGAGCGCCGGCCGGATCTTTCTGGCGGGCCAGCTCGTCGGGGTCGAAGGCTACACCGAGGCTGCCGCCACCGGCGGGCTGGCCGGCATCAACGCCGCCCGCGGCCTGCAGGGCCAAGAGCTCGTGGTCCCGCCGGAGACTACCTCGCACGGCGCGCTGCTCAAGTACATCACGACCAGCGACTCGAAACACTTTCAGCCGATGAACACCAACTACGGCCTCTTTCCGCCTCTCCCAACCCGCATCCGCGACAAGCAGGAGCGGCAACGCCGGGTCGGACAGCGCGCCTTGGAGGACTTTGCCGCATGGATACAGCGGTCCGGTCTTTCCTGACGTTCCTCCAGGTCGAGCGGGGCGCGTCCCCGCACACGCTGCGCAACTACGAAGGCGACCTGCGCCAGTTCCTGGCGTTCCTCCAAACGGCGCACAACGGATCGCTGCCCGTGCCCACGGCGGTCGACGCCTATGGGGTGCGGGGCTTCCTGGCCGCGCGCGCCGGGGTGGGAGACGCGAAGAGTTCCCTCGGGCGCAAGCTGGCGACCATCCGGAGCCTCTTCAAGTACCTCGCGCGGGAAGGGGTCGTGCCGCACAGTCCGGCGGCGGCCGTGGTCACGCCGAAGCAGGAGCAAAAGCTCCCCCGCGTCCTGACGGCCGACGACGCCCAGCGCCTCATGGACGACCCCGGCTCCAACGAGCCACGCTCGGTACGCGACCAGGCGCTGCTGGAAGTGCTCTACTCGGCGGGCGTGCGGGTGGCCGAGTTGGTGGGCCTGAACGTCGAGGACGTAGACCTGGACGCAGGGACCGCCACCGTGATGGGCAAGGGCCGTAAGGAGCGGGTCGTGCTGCTGGGGATGAAGGCCGTGGAGGCGCTAAGGGCGTACGTTGGGAAAGAAGGAGCGAGGGGGGGACCGTTGTTTCGCAATCGGCGCGGCGGGCGGCTGACGGCCCGCAGCGTGGAGCGGATCGTCGCAACGGCGTGCCAGGCCCTCGAGAACTTCCCGACGATCACGCCGCACACCCTCCGCCATTCCTTTGCGACCCACCTCCTGGACGGCGGCGCGGACCTGCGCGCGATCCAGGAGCTGCTCGGCCACGCCTCGCTGGCCACGACCCAGCGCTACACACACGTGGCGCTCGACCGGCTGATGGAGGCCTACGACAAGGCCCATCCGCGGGCGCATGACAAGGAGTGACCCCATGATCTTCCGCTCCACGACGATCCTCTGTGTGCGCAAGGACCACCACGTCGCGATGGGCTCCGACGGCCAGGTGACGCACGGCACCACGATCATGAAGCAGAACGCGAAAAAGTTGCGGCGCATGTATAATGATACTGTCCTCGCGGGGTTCGCGGGCGCCACGGCCGACGCCTTCACGCTGTTCGAGAAATTCGAGGGCAAGCTGCAGGAGTACCGGGGCAACCTCACACGGGCGGCCGTGGAGCTCGCGAAGGACTGGCGGATGGACCGGGCGTTGCGCCGGCTGGAGGCGCTGCTTGCCATCGCCGACCAGGAGCACTCGTTGATCGTCTCCGGGACCGGCGACGTGATCGAGCCGGAAGACGGCATCCTGGCCATCGGCTCGGGCGGTCCCTATGCGCTCGCGGCGGCGCGCGCGCTGCTCCGCTTCTCGACGCTCGACGCGCGGGCGGTCGTGGAGGAATCCATGAAGGTCGCCGGCGGCATCGACATCTACACGAACCTGGAGATCACGCTGGAGGAACTGAAAGGGTGAAGGACGAGCAGACCAACCAACCGGCGAGCCTCGACAGCCTGACCCCGCGTCAGATCGTGGAAGAGTTGGACCGCTACGTGATCGGCCAGCGGGACGCCAAGCGCATGGTGGCCATCGCGCTCCGCACCCGGTGGCGGCGCCAGCGGCTGCCCGCGGACCTGCGCGACGAGGTCATGCCGAAGAACATCATCATGATCGGGCCGACCGGGGTCGGCAAGACCGAGATCTCGCGCCGCCTGGCCAAGCTCACGCAGGCGCCCTTCATCAAGGTCGAGGCCTCGAAGTTCACGGAAATTGGCTACGTCGGACGGGACTGCGAATCCATGGTCCGCGATCTGGTCGAGCAGGCCGTGAACATGGTCAAGGCCGAATACGCCGTGCGCATCCAGAAGAAAGCCGAGGCCCAGGCCGAGGAGCGCCTCCTTGACCTGCTGGTCCCCCCGCCCCCGCCGAAGACGCCGCCCGGCATCTTCGACCAGGCGAGCTTCGAGGCCCACCAGCCGCCCCCGAACGAGAGCTACGAAGCGACGCGCTCGAAGTTCCGGCTGATGCTCCGCGAGGGGAAGCTGGACGAACGGTCTGTCGAGATCGAAGTCAAGGACAAGGCTACGCTCCCGATCGGCGTGATCTCCAACGTCGGCGGCATGGAGCAGATCCAGGACCAGCTCCAGGAGATGCTGGGCGGCATGTTCCCCGGCAAGAAGAAGCGCCGTACGGTGAAGGTCCCGGAAGCGCTCGATCTGCTGATCCAGGAAGAGGCCCAGAAGCTGATCGACATGGAGGCCGTCGTCAAGGAGGCCGTCGCCAAGACGGAACAGCACGGCATCATCTTCCTGGACGAGATCGACAAAATCGCCGGCCGCGAGCGGACGCTCGGGCCGGACGTTTCCCGCGAGGGCGTCCAGCGCGATCTCTTGCCGATCGTCGAGGGTTCCACCGTCACGTCCAAGTACGGGCCGGTCAAGACGGACCACATCCTGTTCATCGCCGCCGGGGCGTTCCACGTGGCCAAGCCCTCGGACCTGATCCCGGAGTTGCAGGGCCGCTTCCCGATCCGGGTCGAGCTGGAGCCCTTGACGAAGGACGACTTCATCCGCATCCTGACGGAGCCCCAGAATGCCCTGATCAAGCAGTACACGGCCCTGCTCGAGACGGAAGGCATCACGCTGGACTTCACCCGCGAGGGTATCGAGGAGATCGCGGCGACCGCTGTGCAGGTCAACGAGCGTTCGGAGAACATCGGCGCCCGCCGGCTCTTCACGATCATGGAGCGGTTGCTGGAAGAGATCTCCTTCGAGGCGCCGGAGCTGACCGACAGGAAGCTGACGATCGACGCCCAGGTCGTGCGAAGCCGCCTGAAGGACATCATCAAGGACGACGATCTGAGCCGGTACATCCTGTAGGAGGCGCGATGGAGGAGCTGATCAAGAAGGCGAACGTGCTGGTGGAGGCCCTGCCCTACATCCGGGCCTTCGCCGGCAAGACCGTCGTGCTGAAGTACGGCGGCAAGGCCATGATCGACCCGGCGCTAAAAGAAGGCTTCGCCACCGACGTCGTGCTCATGAAGTACGTCGGGCTCAACCCCGTCGTCGTGCACGGCGGCGGCCCTCAGATTGACCAGATGCTCAAGCGGCTGGCCATCGAGCCCAAGTTCCGCCAGGGCGTCCGTGTGACCGACGAAGCCACGATGGAAATCGTCGAGATGGTTCTCGGTGGAACCATCAACAAGGAGATTGCGTCGTTGGTCAGCCGGCACGGGGCCAAGGCCGTCGGGTTGAGCGGCAAGGACGGCGGGCTCATCCAAGCCAAACCCTTCACGAAAGCTGAATGGGCCAAGAAGCTGGGGGCGGACCTCAGCGGCTGGGGCGAGGACGAGGACTACGGACTCGTCGGCGACGTCCAGGCAGTTGACTCTTCCATCTTGAAGAACCTCCAGTCCAGCAACGCGATCCCCGTCATCGCCCCGATGGGCGTCGGCAAGGACGGGCGCACGTACAACATCAACGCCGATCTGGTGGCGGGAGCGATCGCCGGCGCGCTCCAGGCGGAAAAGCTGGTGATCCTGACGGACGTGAAGGGCATCAAGGACGAGGATGGGAAGCTCGTCTCGACGCTGGCCCGCAAGGACGTGGCCCGCATGGTGAAGAAGGGCACGATCAGCGAAGGCATGCTGCCCAAGGTGCAGGCGTGCCTGACCGCGCTCGAGGGCGGCGTCAGGAAGACGCACGTGATCGACGGCCGCATGCCGCACGCAATCCTGCTGGAGATCTTTACGGACAAGGGCATCGGGACGGAGATCGTCGCGTAGGGCGTGTCCATGGCATCGGATGTCGTCGTGCAGACCGCCACGGATCAGCGGATCGCGGACCAGGTCCGGCGCTACACCGTCCGCCTGGCCGTCTGCCTTATCATCGGGGTCAATGCGCTGTTCCTGCTGGTCCTCTGGGGCAGCGGCGTGGACCTGGACCAGATCTTCGCCGAGCGCGACTTCTTCGATCCCACCAGTGACATCTGTCTCCGCATGGCCTGGTACAAGCCCCTCGGCGAGCAGGACCCGGTGCGGCTCTGCAAGGAATGGCTCAACCTGGGCGATCCCTCCGGCCGCGTCCACCAGTTCAACAAGGACCTGCAGGTCGTCAAAGGCGCCGACGGCAAGGTGTACGCGAAGGAAGGCGCCGGCGACGGCCGTTTGATCGCCGTCGTGATCATCGTCGTCCTGCTCGTGGCCAGTGGCATGTGGCTGCAGCGTCACCTCATCGCCCGCTATCGGGCCCGGCTCGCCGCGGCGGCCCACAAGCACGCGTGAGCGGCCTGCGGCGTTCTCGCACCCTCCATCACACTCCTGTCATTCTGGCCCACGGCGGCGCCGGCGCGCGCATCGTGACGCCGGCCCAACTCACCTGTCTGGCCGACGCGCTCAGCCGCGGCTACACCATGCTGCGGCGCGGCGGGCATGCCCTGGACGCGGTGGAATCCACGACCCGCCTCCTGGAGTCCTCCGGCCTCTTCAACGCCGGGACCGGCGCGCACCTCCAACTGGACGGCGTCCGGCGGATGGACGCCGCCCTCATGGAAGGGCGCACGCTGAAGGCCGGCGCAGTGGCGGGCATCGAGGCGGTGCGTCATCCGATCAGCGCGGCCCGGCTCGTCCTGGAGAAGACCGCACACGTCCTCTTGATCGGTCCCCACGCGACGCGCTTCGCCCGTCACTTCAAGATGGAACGCCAACCGACCAATCGCCGCCGTTCGGCGCGCGCGGCCGTAAGAGGGAACACCTCGCGCGAAGCCGTGACAGCCACTGGGCCCCAACGCCGGATGCTTCGGCTCTACCGGCAGATGTTGGGAGCGGAGACCGTGGGCGCGGTCGCGCTGGACCGTCAGGGTACGCTCGCGGCCGGCACGTCCACCGGCGGCATCGCGTTCATGCTCCCGGGCCGCGTGGGCGACAGCCCCCTCATCGGCTGCGGAATCTATGCTGATAACGAGGCCGGCGCCGTCTCCATGACCGGCCTGGGCGAGAGCATCATCCGGATCGCAGTGTCCAAAGAGATCGCGGACCGCATGGCGATGGGCGCGAGCCCCACGACGGCGACCCGGCTGGTGCTCGAGAAACTGGACCGGCGCCTCCGGAAAGTCG